>OIXH01000481.1_pt1 | contig 49149 bp, 53 predicted proteins | sample 1587741 | NCBI WGS metagenome assembly OIXH01 (sample SAMEA3888916, study PRJEB22519) | human gut metagenome | biome: human gut; feature: human-associated habitat; material: faeces | place: Denmark | collected 2011 | reverse complement strand
GATTTTTTCTACTGTGTCCTCAAATTGGGGCTTGACTTTTAATAGTTAGTCTTTCGGTTTGTTAATCTATAAGCAATAGGTACGTCGAATGCATGCTGTTGCACCGATTTTTTCGAACATTCCAATCAAATCCTCAGCCTCCTTCAAAGGAATATCGGTTGTGATAATCGAGGGACAATTATCAACGCATCGCTTTGCTTCCAGTAGACTCATATCAAAGCGTTCATGCAAAACGAATAATGTCTTGAGCCTCGATGGGCCGATGTTGCTTAGGGCAATCTCTGCCAAAACAATTGGCTTTCTTTTGGCGGAGATCCGAGGATACTGTTTCCCGCAATGAGGACAAACAGTGTCTACAATAAACAGCTTGCGGCAGGCACTGTTAGTGCAACGTTTCTTCATAATATCAACTCCTTGGCTAAATCATATATAGACTTATCGAATACTTGAATCATGACTGTGGCCCGGCCTTCGCCGTACATAGATATTCTTCACCAATATTCAGTCAACAGGAAGACTAGTCTGAGCCTACAGCCCGTCGACCGTAAACTTCTAGCCCCAGCTTGCGCCCTTGCCTGTACAGGATTGATTGCCTGCAAATTCACCGACCATTCAGAAATGGTTGTAGAGTAGTAACTGCCATTCGGCTACTTTTTCTGGTAGCTTCCGTTATACACGGATTTCTCCGTCTCAAGGCAATGTGCATTATTGGCCTCCCTCCGTCATGTTGGTTGCCACACCAACACCCCTTAGGGTTATTCTCATACAGTGAGCGTCTATTGCTGCACCCGGAAGCTCCAAACTTTTTGATGCGAATACTTCTGCGATACACGTTTTTGTTGGCAGTTTCTGCCTCCTCTCAAAATATCGCTATCTTGAGACAGGTCTCATAAATAAGTATCCCAACTTAATCAACCTGAAAGTACCGTGCACCTCGAAGCACTGGCGTGCTTTGTTCATCGAGTTGACCGCAGTGATGATTCAAATATTCGGTTGTCAATGTGCTGTTTAGAAGCAAATACTTCAATCAAACTTATGACCCGGCCTTCGCCGTACATAGCTGTTTTTCATCAATATTCAGTCAACAGGAAGACTAGTCTGAGCCTACGGCCCGTCGGCCGTAAACTTCTAGCCCCAGCTTGCGCCCTTGCCTGTACAGGGTTGATTACCTGCAAATTCACCGTCCATTCAGATCATCATTCTGTCCCGTTAAGGATGCCATTCGGCTACTACTACCGGCCACTTCCGTTATACACAGGATTTCTCCCGGCTCAAGGCAAGGCGTATTATTGGCATCCCTCTGTCGTACCGATCGCCAAATCGGCATCCCTTAGGGTTATTCTCACACAGTGAGCGTCTATTGCTACGCCCGGAAGGACCGTACTTTTTGATGCAAACAATTCTGCGACGCATGTTTTTGTTGGCGGTTTCCGCCTTCTGGATGTCCATCACTGAACACACACAGATTCACTTACAAAGTATCCTTAGTAAGAAAAGCTGAAAATACCATACGCCTCGAAGCACTGGCGTGCTTTGTTCATCGAGTTGGTCATAAGCTTGATTCAAGTATTTAGTTTTCAAGGTTCAATCGATGTGTTGAGTTTCGAAAAGCTGTGATGCTGTGATAAAGGAACTTGTAACAATACCCTCAGAGATCTCAGCTTTCCGATCCTTTCATACATATCAACGACAGAAGATTGAGTTTATCCATAATTAATAGTCATTTTTTGAGACTATAGATGTAATTTCTGCCCAATCAGCTATAAACTCGTTTTTGTTGGTTTGCCATAAGCCTCCAACGGGGCGTACAACATAGTCCACATCACGGGAACAATGCGGCCGATTTCAGAAATGGTCACGATACCGCCGAAGCGATTAACGAAACGGCGGCAGCAACGGCAATTGTAGTGCTGCTTGGCCTCCTCGGGCAAACCAGAAAGGAAAATTTCGTAGAGATCATCAACATTGGTAGTAAACAGAGGGGTATTGCCATCACTGACCATCTTGTTAAAATTACTGCGGATGTCGGACAGGAAGCCCTGGTAGTTATCGCAATCCCGCTGGTCGATTTCGTTAATCAAAGTAGTGATAGTCTTCATAATGATTTCTCCTTTGTGTTTTCTGTTTTTCTTGATCTGTACCTATACCAACGCGCTAATCTATGGTTTATCCAAGTAAAAAGGAAATTTTTAGGATAAATTTTTCTCAGCCGTTATTCTTGAGGAACGAGTCCGGAGTTGCCGGGGCCATAAAGCACGGACAAGCGTTCCAATCATAATCTGCTCGATGCTGGTTAATATGCCCATAATTACAATTGACCACAGAACGCCTGACAGCCAAAATGGATCTCCAAGAAACTCATTGGCCCAAAGATAGGTAATAACGCGGATGTTGACGGGGAATCCCATTGCTGTGAGGATGAGAAAAGTGAAGAGAGATTCTCTCCCCCTGCATATTGGTGTTACACAAAGAAGTACTAGCAATGCAACAATTGCGAACAACGCAAGCCATATAGAACAATCTCTGACGGCACTAGCGCAGAGCCAGATTGGTATTCCGCACATGAAATATTGCGGAATTAAGATCAGACGATAAGTATTAGCCATAAAACAACCTCCATAACATTCAGCGTTAACAAAACTGGATATACCAGTTGCATAGCTTTCAGTATGTAACATATGGATAGTTCCAGCTTTCCTGGAAGTCCCTCCCTTACAAGAGCATCTCGCATTGCTTTGCTTTTTATCATTTCTAATGGCTTATATCCAAGAAGGGTTTCGATTATGTGCATTCCATCTAAGGAATCAATGAATGTGAGGTTGATTAAGCCAAGAAGCAGATTATTAAGGGCGACTCCAAAGAAAAATCCATAGAAGGATGAGCAGATTGTCGCCAGCATAAGTGCAATTCCTGCGATTAGGAAGTTTACCTCGACACCTCCGGCATGTATTTGGACCTTTGGTAGACGTTTAACGTGAGAATCGTCCAGCAGAACATACGCCCCAGGCAGACCGTGTTGGATAAGTACACCCGCCTCCATAAAGCCGGCGCCATAAGCCAAAGCAACGATGGTATGACCGCTTTCGTGCCCGACACATCCGACCAGTAAACCGACCAGCTGGCCTAAGAACATGTAAGAACTATCGAACAAGGATAAACTGTTGGTAAAATAATGGATGCCAATGACGAGAACTGGAAACCAGAACATCAGAAGAAGATAGTTAAAAAGTACAGGTAAGCAACTACGTCGAGTATGGCGAGCAGGGACAATCAATGAGTAGGTGATGCTTCCTTTTGACTTATCTAGGATCCTGCTGTGCCGAATCAATTCCTCTTTTTCCAGGGAATCCATCATAGCGGAGACTTCGTACTGTGAACAATTTGGCAGAATTGTTCCAGGATCTGTTCGTCCGTCAAGGTTACGCCAAAGGAAACCAATAGTGGGACCAAGAGTATATTCGCAACCGCAAAGGCAGTCTTTCAGAGTATAAGTACCGTCGCGATTTCGTTTGTGTAAAATCCAGTTGCATGCTCTCGGATATAAGAATCTCATACTGTGACATCTCTCCTTTCGGTGGAATCTTGATATGAGACGCGTTGCTGTATGTGATTACCATGCTTCTTTGGCTGATATGCACGCTGATATCTAACGGATGCCAGCGTGCATATTGGTCATGTGTACTATTTATGTTCCTGGATGAGGGCGATTCCTCCTGCGTCGGAGATGGCTTTTTCTGCTGCTACGGCTTCCTTCTTGGTCTTGAACTGCAAAGAAGCAGGGAGCGACTCGAGCTTTCTCATTGCATCTACCACACTGATCTTGCAGGCGGTACTTACTGCTTTGACAACCCAAGGCTTGCTGCTGCCACCGACACTTACAACCAATACTTCGTATTTGAAAGTAGATTCACCAGATGTCGGCTTCATAGCAACCTGCTGTTCAGCTTCTCGCTGTTTTTGTTCTTCTGCCTTTTCTTCCTCTTCTAACTCACGAATTCGCTTGTCGATCTTGGCGATAAGACTGTCAACAGAGCTAGACATAGAGGTGGTTGTATCAGAAGAAGTACGCGTTGAGGCCTCTTCTGAAGCCTCGAGAAGCTTCTTCTTGCGAGCTTCATTCACGAATTTCGCAATATCGAAGATGCTGGTTTTGCTATGGGTAGAACGAATGTGTCTTTCGGGTGCATGCCAGTTGCTGCAATCGAACATCTCCTCGTAGTCGGGGAGCCATGTGATAAAACGAAGGGAACCGGAAACGGTAACAAGGGCCTGTCCGGTCTTCATCGCGCCGAGCTGAGATGGGGTAATCAGAGGCTCGCGAGATACATGGTTTCCACGATCTACTTCGCGCTCGCCACACATCCGGGAAAGCTCAGATAGTGTGTCATAGTTGTTGGTTCGATATGCAACAACAACATCAGTATTGCTGATGATTGTGGTTGCATCTGCAGAGGAAAAAATAGTGTTCAGCTGACTGAGAGACTGCAGTACATACTGGACTCTAACATTACGCGAACGACCAGCAGAGAGCATATGAGGCAAATTGCGCAATGCGGAACCCACATTTCCTAGTTCCTCGATTACAAAATTATGTCTTACGCTCAAGCGACCTTGTGCGGTTTCCTCTGCTATTCGGATGTAGTGAGACATCAGCTGGCTGCACAGAACACCGCAAAGCTTATCGAAGATCGGCGTCTCATCAGGAATGATGATGTAGATGGCCGTTTTTCTATCGCCACGTAAGCTGTTAATATGAACGTCATCGCCACTTAGCATGTCAATCAAACCTTCGCTTTTGGCAAACATGGACAAACCCTCCAGAAAGGTCGACCTGATACCCGCTTTAGTGTCGCTGGCCGTGTTAACATAGCTCTGCAAGAGCATGGATGCAATGGAGTCAGAAGGCAGATTGTCTACGAAACTCTTGAGGTAATTGCTCGGCCCCATTCGCCCTTCGCCTTTTGCTACCAGCTGGTAAACACTGGCCATATTAACCTGGTCTGCGTCTGCATATTCGAACAGCGCATACACAGCTGCAAGAAAGAGAGAGCGTGCACTCTCGGGCCAGAAGGGATCGGCTTTTTCGTGTACAGGATAGAGTGTATATGCTAGTTCATCAACCATTTCCATAGCAAGCTGTTTCTTTACAGGATCTCCAGTCTTGAACAGCTCATAAGGTGCAGCCAAGGGATTAAACCGGGCACTTTCGAAGATGCGCCGGAAGTCAATTGTAATTACTTCATATCCCTCTGCGACCGCAAAAGGTACGGTGGCGCGGTGCAATTCGCCTTTGGGGTCTACAGCGATATAGGATTCTCCTGCCTTCACAAATGTACGGATCAGTGGCAGGGTGCCTCTGCGGGACTTGCCACTGCCACTTGTGCCCAAGTACATCGTGTGCCCTTCGCCACCGTAGTGCCAAATGCGGCCCCGATTGTGGTACAATACTGGACCGCCAGTTTTTGCGGGAGGAGAAAAAGTTTTTCTCAGAGATGGCGTTGTGCATACATTGCTTCTGAGGGACATTCCTCCAGAAGACTCGCTACTAAGCGTAGCTTTAATATCCTCAGGCGTTGCCCAACGATCACTTCGCATTCACATTCCCCCTTTCATCAACAAATGCAACGGGGAAGGCATCACGGAGTCTGTCGGTATTAATTGTTGCAACAAAGTGACTGTAGTCAGCTCGCTTGATAATCTCTTCTGCCAGATCCTCGGTTTCTCGGGCGACTTTGGGTGTGTGGCAGGCAATGATAGCTTCCATGGTAGCCATGAAGTGTCCGTCATCTTCAATCGCAACCCCGCGGTCATCAATGTTGTACGTCACCATTTCAGCGAATTCAGCATGTGTGTAGGGCTTAACCTCGATGAGCTGGATTTTGTAGTTGAAGGCAGACATGACTTTTTCTACGAGCTGGTCCACCTCTTTGCGATTTCGAGCAACCTCCGGGGAAATATAGAAGATGATCGTTGCATACTGTGCGACCTTGAGAATCTCACTGAGGAAATAACGCATCTGCTTTTCTGTGATAACTCTTCCGAGGGCTGTGATGTCGATCGCTACAACACCCTCGTAAAAGTTGGTGTATACCGCGGCAGAACGAATATCTGCAAACATCTCCTTGAGTTGTTCCAAAGTGCCGTCAGTGACAAATTCGAGGTAATGATCGAGACCTCCGAAATGACGAATCTTATGCGCCTTCAACATGTCAGTGACATAACGAAGGAATACAGTCTGGCCATTTCCGGCGCCAAGTTCCAGCATTAACGGCTGCACTCGAACTCCGCCATGTGCGTATGCGGCACGGTTGTTACACATTTCTTCGATCGCCTGTACTGCATCGCTGAGACCGATTGGCTTCCGTACGGAAGCAATATTGTCCATAATAAATCACACTCCTTATCTAAGTACCATCTGAGCACCATAATCGATTTCGTCACAAAGGCCGTATGCAACAGCCTCTTCTGCAGACATCCAGCGATCTCGCTCAGAATCCTTTTTGATTTGTTTTTCGCTTTTGCCGGTATGCTTTGCCAGAGTAGCATTGAGGCGTCGCTTTACACGCTGGATATGCTCAATAGAGATTTCCATGTCCGTGACCATACCCTGCGTACCAGCAGAAGGCTGATGGATCATTACCTCGCTGTTGGGGGTTACGAGTCGTTTGCCCTTAGTGCCAGACGCCAACAGAAAGGCAGCCATAGAGGCACACATGCCCATACAGACTGTTGAGACAGGGCAAGGGATATTCTGGATGGCATCATATATTGCCATTCCTGCAGTGACACTACCACCCGGGCTGTCTACGAACCGAATAGTGATAGGGTCGTCAGAAGAAATATCTGCCAGGTAATATAGTTCGGAAACGGTCAGGAGAGCGGTTGCGGTGTCAATCGGACCGCTGATGTAAATCGTGCGGTTTTTTACCAACTCGCGATCAAAGAGGCTTGTCATTTGATCGCTTCCATTGATATTTTCTGCTACGTGAGGAACGAGACCCATACTCACAGTTTTCGACCTCCCTTCAAGGAAAAGACGCTGTCAGTGAGAATAATACTGTTTGTGTTTCCCCAAACCATACCGTGGCTCTGATCCAGCATAAGGATCCCCTTCTCGGGAAGTAAAATCTGCTTTTCCGCGATCAGAATACCGGTGTCCTTGTGCTCGCTGATAGCGTAGCCACACAGGATATCATTGATGTTAGAATTGATCATGTGCTGTACCTCCTTGTTTGTTATCTGCAATAGACAACGGCTGAAACTGTCGGATATCCATGTTCGGCGCGGTTTTTTAATGTGAATTAATGATTGCAGAATCAAAAAGGCTAAGCTGAACGTATCGATTTGTCTCTTGCATAAGCCTGTGCTGTTGCTTTCTTGCCAACACATCGATTTGATATAAGCGTGACATGAGATCTTCATAATTCTCGTGAATATCTCTACGTTCGTTTATAAGGGTGAGCAGAGCTTCTCTAATTAGTTCATGATCTGCAGATGTCTGGTTTTTCAGTGGATTGTCCAGTGCGTCTTGAATGGCAGATAGTTCATAACATGAGCTTTTTAAATCAATATCCAAGGAAGAATAATATCCCATGAGAGTCACCTCGCTGTAATGTTCTAGCAACTAGAACAACGTATGAGATAACAGTCTATCCAATAAAAATGCTGCACTTAGTGCAGCATTTTCAGGATATGAGAGTGTTTTTTGAAATCAACACAGCAAGGGATTGTGCATTGATTGTTAAAATCGATGCAGTTCCGTCGCGATATGTTATTTTTGCGGTATAGGTAGTATTGCGTTTGGCGGACAACACAGATGACAGCCAGAGTGTTTGGCTGGGGATTAATCTTGAAAAGAACCCCCGCCAAAAACCACTCAGAACATTAGGGGAAGAGACGGCGTCAATAACTTGAATGTGAGAAATAATCCCTGGAGTGAGAAGTAAGCAATCTTTCCATCCCAAATGTATACGTAGCCATTCTTTTTTAACGGATACACGCTTATTCTTGAAGCGGCCTGCTTGTACTTTATTCATCTTCTCCTCCTAACCGGATTTTGATTCCTTGATCAGAAAACGAATAGGATATGGGGAGTGCATTTAGAATTCGAATATCAAAGGTTCCGTCTTCATTCATAAATGCTGAGGCACTATCGATATATGCCTGCTTATCATAGAGAACAAAGTGGAGACGATCCCTATCGGGGATATATTCTGCACCTCCTCCAACCATCCGAAATAAGAAAACTAAGTCAATTGAGTAGCCCTCACCATCAGTCCGGAGCACTTGTCTTCCAGCAGAAACAGTAATGCCGTCCATCGAGAATATTTGTTTATTGGGGCGGATGGTGAAAGCTGTCGCGTTGATTTCCGTTATGCGGGACAGGGCATGTTCAAGCGATTCCTCCGAGTGACGGTCTGTGTCCCATTTGTGATTCTTAAGAAATCGTTTACTGGCGGTCTTGTTGATTGTTGATGGCGGGAAAAGGATGGAATTTAACCCGAATGTGAAATCGATATAGATCCATTGGCCTTCAGGCATTTTAACTGCGTTCCAACCATGCGGACCCCACTCGGAACCGCTAAATCCTTCGCCAGATATATATAGACATGGAACTTCTAGAAAAGGCAGTAAGATTGTTGCCATGGTCGCTATTGCTTGGCAAACGCCACTTCCTGAGCGCAGAAGATCTGTTGCGGAATGAGCTTCGCTCTGTCCGGAATCACGGTATTCAAACTGCCTTCTAAAGAAATTCTGTGTTGCAAAAAGCTTGTCTGTAAAGGTTGCAGAAGGGCCCATCTGGTTTAGCAAATCTCTGGCAATTACAGAACAAGTGCATCTTAGATCGTTTATTGCTTTGGGTCCTGCCATAAAATTAACATTAAACTCTACGCCCACTTTGTTCGCAAGAGGGTATGAAGCAACAGCAACAGTATAGGAGTTGATTTGGTTGCCACCGAACAAGTGTTTCCCGGCAGAAAAAGTATTCATCGCCCAAGAGGAAAGCTGAGTGCGATTAAGTAACATTGTAGTATCGTTCGGCTTGCTGACAATTACAAATTCCGAGGAAACAGCGGCATTTTGCAGTTGGGTAATGCAACGACTTGCTTCGTCCAAGTCGGCAGTGTAACACCTGATTTTGCCCACAGTTTTCCTCCTTTCTTAGATCGCGCGTATTCTTACTTCTGCACCGTCAGGAATACCGCGGAGTTGCCAACCGACATAGGATCCTGCACCGCGGTTATCAGCGCCTTCCAGGTGTGCAACATCTGCTCCTGAACCGCCTTCGCTGAACAGGGCCATCGGGTATTCATCTCGATCGAATTCTCTTCTTGTAAGTGTGTTTTGCAGAGACTCCATACGTCGCTGTGAAGCTCCGCTTCTGTCGATGGTCAATCTTGCCGGATGTCCGATGTTTTGGGCGACACGAATATGCTCTGCGGTTGCTGGATACAGTGCAGAGTCCACCACACAGACGTAATAACCAGTGGCAGAACGATAAGTTCCAAGGCAATGTGCTTCTCTGTTGGAGATCAAATTAATGTCATGAATGTATTGACCCATAAAGCGAATGGCATCCTCAGAGTGATTGTTACAAGTCGTGTGAATTTCGAGGAACTGATTGAGGAGGTTAGCGCCATAATCAGAACAGTGAATCATTACTTGCTCCAGCTCCTGCAGAACCCCTTGCATCAGCCACAGTTTGTTGTATAACTCTTCCAACCCAATTTCTGTGGTGCAATCCGACCTGCCTTCGTGCATATCTGCTTCTATGAAGGCCTGAGCAGAGTCTATTCGATCCTGAATACCCTCAATTTCATTTCTGGTGAGTATAATCTCTTGATTCAATTTATCAAATAGAGAGCGCATATCGAAAGAGATATGCGCTTTCAAATCGGACAACTCTCGCTGGTAGTGTTCGATGGCATCCATTGCCAAATCAATAGCCACAATTTTTGCATTAAAATCAGACATAGGACACCTCCGATCCTCGGGTGTTAGATTGCTCTCAACTTTTCGATAAGACTTGTGATGTATGCGGTGGAGTCCTCCAGCTGAGCAAGTTGCGTCTTGCTGAGCTGATAGTACTCATCAATACATTCTTTTAGATATGTATACTGGGGATCGTTCCAATTCTCGCCCTGCAGTGTGCATTCAGAGTTTAAAGTATCGTAAACCACCTCCAACTCGTCATGCTGTTGCTGTAAAACATCCCGGAAGTTTTCCAATAGATCGACGCTATGCACTACGACGCTTTCGTAAGCCATTTGATCGTCCTCCTATTCATCGTAATGATTTGTGATTGCGCTTATTTTGCGCTCAATGTCAAGAATGAATGCCGAGATTTCATCGGACAGTTCTTCTGCACGAAGCGTGTTTTGCAGCAATGGAATCAGATAGTCACATTCGAGCTGGGCCGACTTTTTGTCGACCCAGCCGTCAACGTTGGAAGCTCTGCTCAGTGATGATTTGGCTCCAGTGAAATCGTAAGACATGCGGCATCCCCCTTTTCTCTCAGCCAGATACTGTGGCGTCTGTCGGTGATGTACAGGGGCGTGGGGAACAGAGTGGCCCGCTCGCCGCCCAGTTCGGGCTTGTTGGTGTTACAGATCAGGGTATAGTTGGTTAAGTGATCGTAAACACGGGTTGTGTATTGATCTTCGTGAAGATTCATCATATCCAACGCCAGCTTGATGCCAATCTCCGTTACAAAGGTAATGTCTTCCCAAATGCCGGGTTCAAAGCGAATCGTAGTAGCATCCGCTTCTTCGCCGAAATATGCCCGGTGGGCGACGTCTCTGTCGTCGGAGATCAAACCGTCGAATGCGTCTGCATAGGTAGGGAGACCTGTTTCTTTATGCCAGGTGAATACCTCACCGCTACTTGCGCGTACCCAGCATCCAATTGCCACAAAGGGAAGATCTAGTTGCTGTGCTACTGCGTTGGCCTGCGCTGCACACATTCGGTTGTCGCCGGTTGCAATCACAATGCCCTCTTCAGGTGTAACAACGCCAAACAGCGACTTGGGAGCATCCTGGATTAAGCCACGGAATGTAGTTACCTCGGCGAAGGGATTCACACGCTTAATCTCCTGTGCCATTGCATCCACTTTGTATTCGCCCAGATGTTCCAGACTGAGCCAATGCCGGGACAGATTGTGAATCTCCAAGGTGTCGCCATCGCACAAAATGAACTTGGGAACACCTGCCTTGACAAGCTGCATAGCTACGAAAGAGCCAACGCTTCCCAGACCGGCAAGAATGGCGGTCTTGTTCTGAAGAATGTCTGTTTCCAAGAGTCCTGCGTTACGTGAGAAGATTTTGGCGACAAAAGAGAAGCGTTCCGTGACAGTGATGGTACTGCGTCTTTCATCTGTCTTGTGGAAGAACCAGTTGCCGTCAATATAGGAACCAAACCAGTCGTATCCTTCAAAGACAACATCAGAATCCATGATTCGCCAGTATAGATCATCGGGAACGATAACTCCCACAGAAACACGGCCCAAAACTGGATGTGTACCCTCAAATGCGGAATTTTTGAACAATGCGTGGTAATGTCCGTTTTCTTCGTTGCAACGGCCAAAAACCTCACCGATATAGGCAGTATCTTGGATGATGTCTTCGTTGATAATCATAGACAGCGCTTTATCGTTCTCGAGGTCATCAATTGCAGAACCATCATCGTCTGCAAGGAAAATTGACTGAATGTCATAGGTACAGGAAGTTGCCCGGTCGATTGCACCGACAATGTCTTCGGCAGAGAACTCTAGTTCTTCACCTGCTGTGGTTTCATCGTCTCCCTTAGGAAGTGTGGCATCCAGTTTTGCGAGAAAGATTCGCTGCTTATCGGCGGTTGCCATGCCGGGGAGCATGGCAACCAGAATATCAGAACGGTTAATGCTAATCATATTGTATCCCTCCTCAAGCGATGCCTTCCATAGCCTCCTGCATATCCTCAGCGCGTTCGGCGAGCTCTGCAGGCGCGGCATAGTTTAGGAAGCCTTTCTTGGCAAGTGTTTTACTGTCGACGATCAGCTTTGCACGATGGTAACAGCCATCATCAGGGTCCAGGTAATAGCAGGTGAGTTGGGGGCCGGCAGATGTAAAGTTTAGCAGGATACTGACAGTTCCAAAGCCGATGACCTTGGCATAGGCCGTGTTCACGTTATCATCCAGACCGGAAAAACGATTAAAGTTACCAGGGTGACGGTGCCAAAAGCCCACTAATGTAAGCTCGTTGGAATAAATGCGGGAAAGGGCCCGGTATTGATAGTTCACGAACCGGTTGTTCATTTCATGCCGTGTGGGAGTATGATATGCACCATAGCCGGGTCCCGTGGCTTCAATGATGTACCAATTGCCGTCACTTTCAATATGACCAAAGAAAGTACCGCCGGTCTCGTTGTGCCCGTTAGCGTAGGCCTCTGCAAGGATGGTTGTCAGAGCACGCTTGCTCATGATGATGGATTTGCACTTTTCACTGGGGGTGTCTACATATCCGTATGTATAAGGGGAGGTATCATCATTAGTGCGCGGTGCAGGGCGACTTGCCTGAGGGGTACGTTTTGCGTGCTCTGTATACTCTGTCTCATTGGTCACAGGCACAAAGAAGGGTTCCGCGCAACTTCTGACGGCTCTAATAATGTTTTCGATGAGAATAGCCAGATTTTCATCATTCATAGTGGTTACCTCCTGCTTGCTGTTACAGTCTGCCATGTTGCTGGAACAGGTTCCAGTGTTCCTGGCTCAAGAGACCGCATTCAAAATTGTGAAGCCACTTGATAGCGCACAGCAGTGCTGTCTTTGCCGTGGGAACTCCCCGGGGATCATTGTAGCTGGTTCCGAAGTCGTTGTAATGAGCAGTACACAAATACTTATTGCCTTCATTATCCGTGAGGACATGCGGGATATTCTTGGGCGTTCGCGGGCTTCTGTTCACTCGGCTCTGCAGCCATGTGAGGTCATTGGGAGCCTTTAAGTATGCATGTACAGAGGTTCCCCATTTACCTTTGGGGTGATCAGGTTCATATACGAGCATAATGTCGTACACGCTGTTGTAGAGCGTTCCTCTCCCATTAGCACGCTCGGCCTTAATAGGCTGGCGGATTTTCCAGTACATTCTGCCATCAGGAAGTGTTCCTACGTTTACACCCCATTTAATTTCTCCAACATGAGGCTTCATTACCTCCATTTCAAGTTGCAGCTGTTGCTGCATTTCGGGCTGGGAGTACCACTGCTGGGTGCCCAGCATACCGCTGGGCACCATATCGTTCACTTTAAGACCAATAGACATTTTGAGTATCCTCCTGTTTATCTAGAGTCGGTTGTGCATCACCGCCGTGTATGGAATGAGGCGGGGTTATGCGTTAGGCATGCCCAAGACACCGCCCGGAACGTCGCCGAGCTTCTTAGCATCCTTGTTTGCCTTGGCGGGAGTGGAGGTATCTTCGTCGGATCTGAATTCATTGATCATTGCTGCAACTTCAGGAGAGACAGGGTTTTCTTCGGAAGAATCGGCACCCAGCACGCCGGAAGGCACATTGCCCATGGCTTTCTTCTGGTCTTTGGGCTTTCCTGCGTCCTGTACAGGCTGCGCATTGTTTACGAGAGTCTCCTCAGCTTCCTCAGCCCGTGCAAGAATGTCGCGCAGGCTTTCGGCACCCAGCACACCGCCGGGCACGTCTCCCAGCTTTTTCTTGGTTGCATTAGCCTTACTCTGGGCAATCGTGGGCTTAGTAACCTTGGAATCCTTGGTGCTTACGGTTCCGTCTTCGTTTGCCTCCAAACTTCCGCCTTCCAGCTGACGGCGCAGAGCTTCCACATCTGCATCAGCGGCAAAGGGCAGTGCGGGGATATTGTGGTAAGTAGTTTTCATAATGATCTATCCTTTCTGTTTGTGTTTGGGATCTTGCTGATAATACCAACGTAGGGCACTGGGATTTATCCAACGGAAAAACAGGTTTTTACAGGGTGCGCCGGAACAGGATCACCTTGCCTGTCTTGCCGGAGGTTTTGTTGTGATAATATGCTTTGATGGCAGTTTGAGACGGAGTATCAAAATTGGACCGAGCCAATACAGTATTTTCACCGATGGCCAATCTCAAATTCTCGTTATCCCCGGTTCCGACAATGCGCAGGGGCACCTTGGTGGCTACATAGGGAAGGTTGGTCTTGAACATTTTGAAGCTACTGGTGAAAATAACGTTCATCACGTTACCTCCCTCAGGTAAGTCCAGAATTCGATCGAAGTGTTCGATTGTTGTTGTACGACGCAGAGAGGTTGCCTGAGAGTATTCTGATACTCTTTCGGGTTCGATAATCAAATTAATGGTATACTCTTCACACGGCTCGCATGTGAGTTCGGCAATCCGTTCTATATGAGTGATACTTTCTCCAGATTCTTGAAGGAACAACTCCGTGAGAGGATTGTCTTTAGAGCCGCACAGATTAATTTTCGCGTTTGTGGGAGTGGCATCAAGGATAGCTTTGAAACTTGAAAAATGAACGCGAACATCATTGCTTGCGACTACAATATTGGACCGAAGTTTGTTGATATCGACGCCAACCAGAGAGTTGTCGCGAAATACATCCTCGTTGGGGTTTGAATAGTCGTGCTTCAAGCGAACAGAATCGCCAAGCAGAATATATCTGTCAACTTTGCCGGGAGCAGTAACAGAAGGCGCTTCTTGTGCCAGAAGAACACCGTGTTTCGACACTCCGTTCAAATGCTTCAAAACCCGGATGACTTTCTCGATAGCGCTGTCGCTTGCATAGAAACACTGAATCGTGCTGTTGTCTCTCTCGTTTTGGCCCATGTATGTGTTCACAATGCAATGTCCCTTTTTTAACAACGCAGCTCCTGGAATTCCAGAATTCTCTCGTCCAGTGTCGGCGCAACGTTCAGAAAGCATAGACCGAGCGGCTTGCTGAGGGCATCGAAATACCATTCGCGTTGTAAAGTAATTTTTGAGTTCAGATGAGAAACCGTTTCGTGGATTATCCGATACGGCACGCTGAGAAGCCATAATGATATGAATGCCAAAAGTTCTTCCTTTCCGAACAAGCTCAGATAGCAGCGCAGACGTTCCTGCAACAGGAGAATCGAATAACGACTGGAACTCATCAATGATTAAGCAGATGCGCGGAACATGGGGCAATCCATGGTCGCTGCATGCCTCACGGTAAGTTTCGTATTTGCGAATGATTCTTCCGCACCGTTCTGCCGTTGTATTGAACAATACTTGTCGCCGATGCATTTCCGCCACATAGAAACCAAGGAACGAGGACATGGTATCAGGATCCTGACTGTTAACAACAGCATCCACCGAAAGAACGCCGCTTCTAACATAGGTGTTGAATTCACATCCATCTTTAAAATCTCCGATTGCAATTCGCACCTCCGATGGTGCATAATTTGCCATCACCTGAAGTGTGAGACAGTGTAAAGCGCTGGACTTGCCGACATCCACGTCTCCTACGATCAGTGCATAAGGCTTCTCCTCTGTGAGGCTGAAATAGGAAGGTGATCCGGTCTGCACATTGATGCCAATGGGCACGGAAATGCCATTGGCAGCGCTATGTGTCTGCCAACGGGTTGCATCCGGGAACGTTCTCCAGATCGGGATAACATCAGCAGATTTTGAGATGTGCTCCAGATCAGTTGCAATACGGCTAACACGGGATGCCAAATCGGTAGAAGATGCCAATGTAATAAATCCGGAACCGATGAGGAGTCTGTCGGCGCTTACGTCAAACTTATTGGCATCGACTTCCGTTAATATGGAGTTCCATCGACGGTCTGCAGACACCGTTTTTTTTACAGAAGCAATGACATAGACTCCGCAGGCAAAGCCGTTGGCGATGATTCTAGCCAAAGACTCAATGCATCTTTCTGGGATGTTACATATGCAGTCGTCGATGAAAATGTATGTCTTGTTAGCAAGTTCTCTGCCGGCATATACTTCCGAAATACTGCGTTCTGCGGATTCGAGATAGGATTGAACCTGATCTGCGGTGCTCATCACATTGAAGTGGGAGACACTAGATAATTCTGCCAAGGCATAATAGTTCCTGCCTAGTCCTGTAATGTCGATCATTGCGATGTGGGCACTAGGATCATGGAAAAGAATGTCGAGCGCGAGCTGAGAATAAAATCCTACCAGACTGCTTTGACCACGTGTGAAGAATACTATGCTCTTCTCAAAGCCAGAACAGGTAACAGGGATTGTGAACAAAGGCTGAGACGATTCATCGGAAGCATCAGATTGTTCACGAATGATCGATTCTGGTGTGCTAGGGTAGGTATACTGTCCGATCTGCAGTGGCATTTGAGTTTGAAGCGTGTTGCAAGAAACGGATGTGTGAAGCTGATTAGAGTAGTATTCTGCATAATAAGCAAGACTTTCGTTGGTACTCTCATGAATCTGTTGGATGTTAAGGGCGTGGTTTTCTTCGAGATTGTCCTGTGCTGTTGCTAAAGCATCATCAAGCTGTGCCTGGCGAGAGCATAAATCGCTACAATCACACAAGGCAACTGCGATGCCCAGCAATTTATTCCGAAGCGATGCAATCCGGGTGTATTTAGCTTTGCGGAATGGAGGAACAACAAAGCCAACAGCGTTGGATACAGCGGGAGGAGTGAAGGCGTTACGAAGCTGGAGAATCTCTTCGCGTAACTGCAAGAAGACGTTTTCAAGCAAAGAGATCAATTCTTCGGGGGTGGTTGAAAGATACCTATCTGGACTGGCATGCCCGATTGTTGCGTCATAGTAGTGTTGTCTCATCCGGAACCAGTGCGGATCGTTGATGCTGTCCAAAAGTCTGCGGGTAGCGTCAAGGTACTCGTGTGTCTTGGAATACCGTAAGTTCTTTTTGCGGTTATTCTCATTTGTAAGATCATTGTGCTCGGTGGAGTACCCAGAACGGGAAGCATAGTAAGTGTTGTTTTCACTATGTTCCCTTGTATGTGCCGTATTGAGTGCTTGTTGCAATTTTGAACGATATGCATCAAGAAGAGAAGAAATCTCGTTACAGTGCATAACAGCCTTTTCAAATGTTGCCATAGTTTAGTCACCTCCCGAGATGATTCCTGCGATTACTCCGATAACCAGTGCAATTACAAAAACATACCAAATGCAAATAAGAATAAACGGAACGATGCAGATAATAAGACCAATCCCGATGACGCCAGCGATCGAGCACAAGGGAGAAAGAATAAAAGCCCCCATGTTATAAGAAAGACTGTCGGCACCATTACATCCATATAGGATAGAGCCGAGAACGGAACCTCCAATCACTCCGTAAGGTAGAATCATTTCGAAAAATTCCAGAAAGCCACCACTGCCAAGATCAATTGCGCTACAGATCGATGCCAAACCGGTTCCAATAAGAAATGCAGAAATAATGGAATATAGCCAGAACCACAGTTTGCGCGCTGTGCTAACTTCATAAAAGGAGGTTTCATTGGCATAGGAGTGGTACGTTGCTGAAGAAGAGGTGTTTGTGGATGTGGTGGAAGAGTTGCCACGAGTGCGGATGGTGCCGTCTTCTGCAATGTAAATATCATTCATATATAGATCTCCCTTCGGATGAGCAATTAGCTGTTGATTTCACCATTATCAACGTATAAACACAAAAAAAATCCACCAAGGAATCCTCTTTTAGGATTTCTTGATGGATTTTTTCTATGAGCTGAGTTTACCGGCAGAATTCGTCAACAAAGTCATTCATTGCGTCAATTGTACCTTTAATTTCCTGAAGATAGTTTACAGGCTCACTCAATTGTCTGCTAGTAGCCGACGAAGAGGCATTATTCTGGGAAAATGGGAATCCTATTGTGTCAAACTCTACGTCATACTTTATTGCGAAGGAAAGAGCACGTACCTGCTGATAAGTACAATAGATTTGTGAAGTGCAATTGATAATCTTCGCATGTGGCGGAATAGCAAATTTTTCGAAGAAATACATGAAGCAGTCTGCGCTATTTGCTCTCCGGGTTGCGACGGTAGACGGGGCAGCTACTGCATATAGTTCAGTTCCGCTGAACTTCTCATTGAAGTGACGAATGGTTGCACAGAAATTGGGATTTGGGGAATTGATTATCTCGTCGGCATAGCCTTCATTTAAGTGAAAAGCAATATGCATACCAGCACTAATTGCATCAAACTCTGTTATTGCATCGGGGGCATAAGTATCAACATATCCGATTCGTTCTGATTCAGATATTGGGCGCATACCCGACAGTGCAACTACTGTTGTTTTTCCGCGGATGCAATCCACAGTATCACGAGCCAGCTGGCAACGTCTAAGATTTGACAATCTAGCTCCACCTAAAGGCAGAACATAGTCAGCGTGATTAAATACAGATTGCTTGGTACCTATTAGACCTAGTTTCTTTGATGCTGTATAAATGAGTTCCTCATTGCACGCAACGATTTCGTCATTTTTGAGCAACCATCTTGCGGCCTCACCCTCTTTTGTCAAGGCTGAGGATTGCTTTTTTCTGTAGTCCCACACAGAAACAAAAGACTTCATCCATTTGATTTTCTCAATGGGAGAACATGAAATTAACGATGCAGTATCGCCACCAAAAGTACCGACAAGCTGGATTAGCTCACTTGTGGAAATCCAACGATTGAATTCATTCACAATCGCATCGATTCTTTCAGATCTTGACAGATCTGATGGGGGACAATTAATTCGTTGAGCATCTTTCATATGTGGTTTCCTCCTGAATATGGGACAATGTAATTCGGCGGATAGTAGAGATGGAATTAATCCATTCGGATTTCTTTTCTGAGACAATGCTAAAAATCAAGTTTGCTATGCTTTCCAGTTTACAAAGATAATCCATGTCATAACGTTTTATACTATCCAGATAATTTGCCAACCTTTCTGCATTGGATATGCAGATTGAGATTTCAGAAACAATAGGTTCTATTGAACACAGATACCGAGCGACGGAAAGTGTTTTGTCAATATACGTTGCTATTATTGCTTGAGAATCTACAGGCTGAGACAGCATGGTAGCAACTGTGAGCCAAGTAATTCCTGTACTAATAAGACGGTTGTTTGCAATACAGGCCTCTAAACTGTTAACAGACAATACTTCTTCATATAGGGCCACAGAAAGCCGATGATTCTCCAAAGATGACTGCAATAAAAGCAGTGCCCTGTGTTGATTTTGCTGTTTGGAGAGATAAAAATAATCTGTTGCAATGCCTTTATATGCGGCGGCTAAAAGGAGTTTCGTACGAGGTGAGGGAGAATCCTTAACCAATTGCAACCGCAAGTCCAATGCTGATGCATGCATATCTAATGCTACATCGTAGGCCTTTTGGGTTATGTAGAGCGCGGCTAAGTTTCCTTGAATCTTTGTGCGCAAGAAAATAGGACGATCATTATTCTGATTGGTGATAAACAGATCGTCCGCTATTGCTTTAGCAGCGAGGAGGGCTTGCTCTGCAATCTCTTTTGAGTCAGGTTGAGCATATGCGTGAAGAATTGCATAGCCAACCATATTGTAGCATGTTGCAAGTGCTAAATTCTCATCAAAAGAGTTGGTTGAAGGAGCTGTCTGCAATTGATACATCGCTCGTTTGGAATAGTAGTACGTCGCATCTGAGTTTTTAACCAAATCATAAGTGGAGGCAATATTGGAGATAAGCATTGTCATGTCCAGATTAGTGACTGCTAATTTTTTACACACCTCATACGCAGATACTGCGAACTCCAGATCACAACACGTATGGTCTGTGTAATTCTCAGTAAACATTCTGCTGTTGAGAGACTGAATGTACTGCTGAATATATGAATAATCAAAGCAGTTCACAGCACTAACAATTATTTCTCTGATTAGGGGATGGATGCAAACATGTCTGCGCCGGAGAAATACCCAAAAACTGTCTCGTAATTGTGAAAACGCCAGTTTCATCGATCCTTGCTCTTCTGGAGAGAATGACGTTGAAAAGAATTCACTATATGGCATTCCGTCGATGGGTAATAGCGATAGGTTATATAGTAAGCGAGTTTTATGGTCGTCGTGCTGTACAGAAGAAAGGTTAAACAAAATTTTATACTGAGAAAGAAGACTTGCAGAGGGTTGCTTTGTTCCGTCTTTTTCTACGGATACAGGGTCTGCCATCTGGGCAACAGAAAGTTTCTTAAATGCGTTTAGTATATCATCAAGTGAGGCTGTTTCAGTAAGCTTTGCAGCGAGAATAACCAAGTATGTGTTGCGGTCAAGATATTTTTCAATTAACTCAGTTGCTTTTTCCTGATTGCTCTTGGTTTCCTCTTCTTCGCTTAATGTCCAGAACAAAGAATAAAGATGGCTTTCAGGCAAGGGGAGTATTTCTGTTTGCCGAACAGCATAGCAGTCACTTAGATTTACTTTAGAGGTTAATAGAATATGGCATCCGCACCGCAGCAAATCCATGTATACAGAGGAGTTGCTGGATAATTCTTCTGCAAATGAGGTTTCATTATCGAAATTATCAACAACAAGAAGACAAGGCTTTTTTGTCTCAAATAATAAGCGAATTTTTTCGCTATACAGTTGACTATCAACAGCGTCTCCCGAGTAATTCAACTTAGATATTGTATCCTTAAGCCCTTTTTCGGAGTAAGTGGTCCAGATCACTGTATTGTATTTAAGCTCATCACGACAGCTTGAATCACCGCAGCATACCCGAGAAAAGCAACGTGCTAATTCACTTTTTCCCATGCCACGCTGTCCAGAAATGACATGAATATTAGAGTCTAAAAAAGCTGAGTCTAAGAGATGTTGCAGCGGAAGGCGCGGGACGATAAAATGACTGGGAAGTACAAACACATCACTCGGGTTATCTCGGCCCCGCAAGAATACGCACGAAAGCGAAGGAGCGGTCGCTTCTTGGTGTGTGCTTTTAGGAGTGGGTTTGGTAACCAGTGTATACGTACGCAGTCCATAATTGGTATCAATGCGCTTTTTGCCAAGACCGTTTTCTATCTTATCTAACTTTTTACGAATGCGAGTAATCTGACTTTTTATGCTATCAGGGTCTTTGGCATCAGCACGATAGTTCTTTCCCCAAATATGCTGTGCGATTTCTTCGAGGGAGACAGGAGCATCCTGATTATCAATGAAAAACGAAAGAATGTTGTATTCAGTCACACTTAAAGACACACGTTTTTTGTTGTCTGCGCTTACAAGTTCTGTTTTTGAAGAACGGTAAATGTAGCATTCTTCGCCTATTGCACGAATTTCATCGGTCATAATGCACTGTCACCCCCGCCAGTTGTATAGGAAGAAATATTGTTGCCGAAAGATTAATTGCTGTTCCCAGTAAAAAGAATGGTTATGGTCTGTCTCTTATTCACACAGGCCCCAGATCTCTAATAACCAAGATGCGATATTCTTCGTGCTTTTGCTTGAATTTGCGCCCGTTCATCCTCGCTTAGAAAGTCCATATACTCAGTGAATATTGCGTCGTACAACTCGGGCTCATCGAAAGAATCAGTTAACGAAATCAAGGTCAGAGCAGACTTCCGGTCAGCGGGTAAGGAATGTATTGTGTCCTTCAGCCGGTCATTATTGTCTGACGCTGTTTCACACAGCCTCCAAAGCTGTAACACTTCAGGATGAAACACTTTTTTGCCCTTTCCAAAACAGGGAACAACTCTTCTTCGGTTAGGAAGCGCATACTCTGTGAATATTACTTCGTACAACTCGAACATATCAAATGAATCGGTTAGAGAAACCAGTGCAAGTGCTGTATTTCTATCGGAAGGCAACTTACTAATTATTGCGTACTGAACAAAGCCGGAAACCTTGAAAGCCTTGGCTTTCAAGGTTCATTGGTTTTGTTCAGGCGCATTGTAACAATGGCTGAATTCCATAAAAACGGCTCAAAGCAGCCGTTTTTATGGAATTACGCGGTCGCTGCCGCGCGAATAAACCGCAAAGCGGTTTATTCAGTAGACATTAATTATTTCCTGCAATTCGTCATCGTCAATTGCTCCGCTAATATATTCGCAGATTAGTTCGTCGATTTCGATTGCAAGCGAATTTACTTTTGCTTGCATTTCAGGCACAAAACTTGTTAGGTCCTGAACTTCATGGAGCATGGACATAGCATACGCAGGTATACAGGCAATAGTATTGGGAGCCCGATCTGGTTGCTTTGGAGAAGCTTCGCAACTGAATGCCAGTGAATTCTTAATACGTTGTACGCTGGCTCTTTTTTCTGCTAACGCATCTTTGATATGGACAAAGTTGAAGTACAAGGAGTCGAACTGGGCGCCATAGATTCCTTCCCATATTTGATTTTTTGAAGCTTTTGCAAAATCCAGCTTCTGCTGTATAGCTTCCAAATCCGTGACCAGCGAATCCATTTGTTTGCCCAAACGCATCACTTCATCAACAAGGCTCGCGTATGACTCAACAACATCTGTGCAATTTGATAGTTTGCAGTCCTCCTTGTGGGAGGTTAATACCGCTTGGGTAATTTTGTATGTGTAAGAACCATATCCATAGTTTGTTTCCAGGCTTTCTTTTAAAGCAGGATGTAACTTAGTTAACTTGTTGCGAATACGCGTAATATGGCTCTTTATGCTCTCAGGATCTTTTTTGTCCGAATCATAATTGGAACCCCAAAGATATGAAGCGATAGCATCTAGTTGAACTGGCGAGTTTGCATTATTAACTAAATAACAAATTATTTTATATTCCGTTCGCGTTAGCATAATATGGGTGTTTGAATCCGGACATATGAGTTCCGCTTTGGAATCGCAAGCGATATAGCAAGCATGGCCAATATCAATCCTTTTATACATACTTTATCCCTCCCGATAGGCTTCATGCTCTGCTTTCTCTGGCCTACTGAAGCCACCTTGTTGCGTACTGCTTCAATTATTTTAACTGTGATTGCAGATAAAATCTTCATCTGCAATACTGATTATATCATTGTCATTAATAGGGAATTCAATCATTGGAGGGATTCTTTGTCCGTTGATAAAAGTGCCATAGGACGAATTCATATCTTGAACAACTATCTCTTGAGAAGCACTCTTATGCACAGCTGTGTGTATTCGGCTGATCAACGGATTATCTAGGGAACCTCTGAATAAATCGGCTGCTGCGCTCAGCGGGTCTTTTGTACCAACTTATTGGTTTGAAAATCTTGAAATACACAAAGTATTCCTGCGATTTCCAAACCTCAATTTGGAACAAAATCCCTCGCTGACCGCTCTTGCGATTTAATCAGAGGTTCCCTAGAATGCAATATGCGCATTTTATCCGGTCTGTTCCAAACAATGTCACTCCTTCTGCAAGAAGAATCCTTTCACTTGTTTGAACTCTTTGCAAAGAAACATCATGTTTGGCTTTAAGGTCCGCCTCTATGTTTTGATTATCATATGAGTAATCTTGCTGAGTATTAACGTTCATTCCATTGATTTTCAGCGTGTAAGAATTTAATCCATAATTTGTTTCAATACAATTCCCGAAGCCATGGGAAACATTATCCATTTTGCTGCGCAATCTAGATATTTGACTTTTCAAACTATTGGGATCTTTCTCGTATGCATAAATTCCCCAAACATGTTTTGCCAACTCTTCAAGTGATATCGGCACATTCATATGGTCAACAAAAAACGAAAGAATTTTGTATTCAGTTAAAGATAGTGGAATATGCAAATTATCCTCTATGCGTACCAGCTCGGCTTTTGAAAATAGTTGTGCATAGCATACATTGCCGATATACTTTCGTGTTATCATTGTTGCCTCCTTAATAATGAATGGCGTTGGTTGAAGTTATCGCAACCTAGTTGCAACAACTTCAACCTTATTTCACTTTCGTTACAACCTCTCTTTTGTACCCTTTAATTAGAGGGTAGGCAAAACATAAGCTTTCCCTCAATTACAAAGGGAGGGCTAAAAAATGGCTGAGAATAAGAAGAGAGAGAACGTTGCGGAAATCACTGGATACGAAGCTGCGCTGGTAAAGGCGCTGGAGGCTGCAGTCCGGATTGGTCTGACCTCCGACAATTTGTATGATAACATCAGCGTGTATAATGACCTGTATGAAGCTGGATACAACTTTATCGAGAAGATGGTTCTCTGCAAATACCGCACGAAGCTGGATGGCCGTAAAATCGATCCTGCAGAAGTAGCTAACATCCTTGCAACGGAACTTTTCTGGAAGAAATTGGACTATATTATGTCTTCCAAAGATCCGGTCGGATGCCGTGGCCTGATTAATGAAACTGCAAAGTGGCGTGTGTATGATTTTATCCGCAGCGACAAGCGTGCTCAGAACGATGTTGATATCCAGGAAGATGACATCGAGTCGGAGCTGAAAGAGGACGCACATAATGATCTTCAGAATGATAAGCATTACAATACAGCCAATGTTCACTTCACTACTGAGGTCGGCTGGAACCTGGTTGCATCTGATGTTAATCTTGAAGAGGATGTGATTACTTACGATTCCTGCATGGAAGTATTGGATGCGTTGAAGGAAAACCGCAACGGCTTCGAGGTTATTTCTTTTCTTGGCACCAAAGTTGTGGGTTATAAGGCTAGTGAACTGGCTGAGGATTTCATTAGCTTGGGTAAGTCTAGTGTGAGCAATGCTGTCTTAAAGCAGACCGCCTCTCTTTTCAGACTGGATCGCACGTTCTTTGATGATGCTGCGTTCGATATTGATGCTATGGTCGTGAAGTATAGCGAAGTGAAGAAGCTTGCAAGCGAAATCAGCCACTGCTCCGATCGCGCCAAGAATAAGGTGGCGCGTAAGACGCTTTCGAGAATTAAGTAATCCAACCTTGTGCCCGGCATGGATATGTAATGAGTCCATGTCGGGCGCCATTAATTAGGTTCTTGCTTTAAGATCAACTTGTTATTCCCACTCATTATTGTCATCTAGCGTATCTATCTGTCCTGTCACGATGTCCAATCTGACCCTCGCATAGGTTGATCCCATCCGAACAGCCTTTTCAAAAAGCTCTATTGCAAGTTCCCTGTTTTTTTCAACACCTTTTCCATCACAATAATAATTAGCAACGCTCGCTTGTGCGTCAGCATGCCCTTGGCTTGCAGCTAAGCTGGCATACTCAAATGCTTTGCGGTAATCTTGAGGAACTGCTTGGCCCATGTAATAGCATATTCCTAAATAATACTGTGCATTAGCATTCCCTTGTTCAGCACTTTTTCGAAACCATTTGACTGCCTGCCAATGGTCTTGCGCTGTGCCTTTTCCAAAGCGATAACAATATCCTAGCCAATATTGCGCTTCAGAATCACCTTTGATTGCAGCTTGTCTAAAAATAGCGATTGCTTCGTCATATCGACTTTGCTCAAACAGCGCATAGGCTTCTTCAATTGAAGCGGCAGAGGATAACTCGGGCGAGTCTTCTGGTGTAAATACATTAGGTATTTCAGGGGAATTTATATTCTCGACTTTTAGCGTGTAAGAATTTAACCCGTAATTTGTATCTATACAATGCCTCATACCCTCACGGATTTGCTCGAGTTTATTTCTTACTCGAGATATTTGGCTTTTGAGACTGTTTGGGTCTTTTTCGTCAGCGTGTGTGCCCCACACAAACCGTGCGAGTTCGTCCAATTGAATTGGTACATTAGCGTGGTCTATAAAGAATAATAAGACTTTATATTCTGTAACACTTAATGGAATTCGTGTAGAATTGTCAGTACTCACCAATTCTGCTTTCGAAGAGAGACTAATATAGCAGGTGTTTCCTATATACTTTTTTTCATACATCATTGCTGGCAGCCTCCCTGGTTTCGTTAATGACTAAATTTGTACGCATTTACCTGCAACTGGGATACAAGGTTGTTTATTCGGTTAGCCATTGCGCAATCAAAAAGTAGTTTGGGCTACGTCAATGAATCATACAACTGGCGGATTGCCCGGCGTGGATCTCTGTGGGCCACGCCGGGTGTGCATCAATTAGAATACGGGCTTGCCGGGGTCATCAGCTGAGTCTTCGTTTTCATCGTCATCATCAGCGAAGAGATGCGCAATATCAAGACCACTCAGGATATCCTCATCTTCATCAAGACTAAAAGGAAGTCTCGGTGCGCTTCTGCCCTCGAGCATTCTTGCAAAGTCTCTCAACTTCATCCTATGCAGTTCTGCTTTGAAGTGAGCAATCACTCGGGCGAGAAATACAGTGCGCTCCTCAAAAGTCCTGAGAGAATCCATCATTGCGACGATTAAGGACGACTGTTCCGTTTTCTGATCGAAATCTGCATTTAGAATATATTCCATACGGCCAAGCTTTTTTTCGCCGATAGAGGTGAGATGTGCTTCAAACTCCTCCTGGTCCATAGAGAGAGAGGCACTACGGTTTATTGCGTAATATGGAAGGCGTTTATCAATCACACAATTATAGAGTCCGATAACACGAGCTTCGAACGTAGGCAAAAACGGAGTGGTGCTGAGGTATCTCCATAGTTTGTCATAAAAGTCCTTTTCAGGAAGCTCCATATTCTGCAGTGCCATCATCCTTTTGTCAACCTGGCGCCCATATTTCTTCAACATGAGATCTTTCTTCTTATCATCCATAAAGCATGGGAGATCTAAAGAGTGGTTGGTGGGAGTGTTCCTGTAACCGATGATGAACGCTTCTAAAAGTGTTGCCTTCTCCTCCTCGGGAGCGTTGTCGATGACAGTGTACGCAACCCGGCAAAGGTTGATATCTGCAGATGCAGAGGAGCACAGTTCCTTGATTTTCTCTTCGTTACGGGTCATTGAATATCCTCCTTTAATAGTTGATTAGGTTGTTGCCATCCTAAACAACGGTAAAAAGGATAGTTTATCCCGCACCAATGCATTCAAAGAATTTAGTTTCTAGCTTTTTATTAATATCATAGCAGAATACTCGGGATAATTCAACATTTTTACAAAGATGCACAGAGAACACTTGGTGTCTTGCCACGTTCTCACTCAATTTGCTGTGGCAAGCTTGCGTTAAGAAAACAATTTGTCAAAGGTGTTTCCAAGTTTAGAATGTGAAAAGGACCGATGCACCTCAGTTAAAATGTTGGGGAATGATGCACAAATACACAATACGGTTGTGTTTTGTGATACGATATAATATTATATTGCGCCCTGCGTTAATCTGTTTTTATCCGCCTATCGGTGTACTGTGGAATTAAAATCCAATTAGCCTTTCTGGATTTCGTTTGCGAGATTAATGCATACAGTTTACCGTGATACTTGAACACTTTCGTGAGACGAATCTCACCGATACCAGCATCACGCCACTTCTGATTAAGGGATACTGCGGCATGATAGGAGCTCTCAGGCATGCCCTCAACATAATACATTCCAATTACAAGGTTGATATGAGGGATATGGTACTGCTCAACTAAGGCATCCAACTGCTCCAACGATGCCTTAGAAACATAACCTACGGCAATCTCAACACCGTCACAGTTAGCTATCTGATCAGCAAAGCAGTCTTGAATTGTTTTCTGGTTTTCCTCCAGACCTACTGGCAAGATGTTGGAATAAAGCAGTTCCATACTATTTCTCCTTCTCTTATTGACTTCCGAAAGCAAGTTGATTTTCAAAATGTAATTGACAAATCTTCGAGTAGATATAATAAATCATAATAAATTATAACATACTGCAAGACAAATTTCAATTGCACGAATCAGTATAGCTGAATGAAATGAGGAAAGAGTAACAGAATACTTACGGTGTATTTCCAGAGATTAACCTGAGAGGGAATCTATAGATTGTCTTTTCTGCTGTAAATATCTTCAGGTGGGTAGTTCCCTTCACCTGCCATCATGACAGGTACCACCTGCCACCAAGAGGGCATAGTAATCCCTTGGCGGCAGGTGTATTTTTTATTCGCCGTGCAGCTTGTAGAGCAAACTGCTTTTGCCGCCTTTAGTTCGATAACGCTGTTCCGTTTCCAGAAGTCCTGACTTACGGAGATCATGCAGGGCGCGGCGAACGGTGGATTGGGAAAGCTTCAGTTCTTTGGCAATGGTGGGAATCGCAGGCCAGCATTCCCCATTCTTATTGGCTCTGTCAGAAAGGTAAATATAAACGGATAGCGCACGGTGCGGCAGATCCATGCGGTACAGGAAATTAAGTCTGCCCATCCGCAATCACCTCTGCCAACACTTCCTGTGCCGTCCGGTCATGGCGCTCGGGTTTTAAACTGCTACCCTTGGATTTGCGCTCCTTGGGCGGCTCACTCTGCGGCGGTTCATTGGCCTCTGCCTGATGCTGTGTCTGACCGCCTCCGGAAGCATCTTTTTCTGCCACTTCCGCTTCTTCAGCTTCCTTTGGATGATATTTCATCATGATGCCGTCCTGAATCTCTTTCTTCTCGGCATACTGCACCTTCCGGTTTCCATGCTCCGGTACGGAGTATGGATGTTCTTCATCAAACGAAATGCCCCATTTGAAGAACAGCTTCAGGTGTACCTTCATGGGATGAACGCCGGTTTTCATGACCACGAAATCACCTTTGGGAAGGCAATGAGACACAGAAGATTCAGCAGACCGAAGGTCACATCTGCGGAGACCGCAAAACAACCTTCCAGCACCGTTGTGCTTTGGCCGGCCAGATCCAATGTCTGTCCTCCGGTCAATACACTGATAAGGTCACGGGAGAAGGTGTTTTGCAGGCTGATGCAGAACTTGTACAGTTCCACCGGCACAACGCCGATGAGCGAACAGGCAAAAAAGCCCTTCAGGATGTTAATGCTGGTAGTGCGGATATTTGCCCGACCGCATTGGTATTCGATTGCCACATCAAAAATGGCAACCACAAATCCGGCAACAAAAAGCGTCCAGCCGAACAGGGAGAACAGCCGGATCGTCTCTTTGATCCACGGCAGATCGAAGATGTCAGCGCCCATATTGCCCATCATGGTAAAAAAGTCGGCAACGGCGCCATAGATGATCTCATACATCCATTGGAGTATGGAATCAAATATCGAATTGGCAAGCTCGGTTCCAAGAAATTCGATGGTGTCACCGATGGCGCTGCCAATGCCGGAGATAATATCTCCAAGCCAATCGAACATTGGGTTTCACCCTCCTTTGGTAAAGAATTGACCGTCGCAGACTTTTCTGCGGCGGCACATGCTTAGATAATCGTCCAGATATACAGGGGCGCGGTCAGTGTGAAGATCAGACAGGCAAACAGGATGCACGGGGCGGCAAACTCAAACTGACCGTGTTTCCGGTACTCAAAGTAGCTGGTGCCGACCTTCACAAAGAACAGCACCGCCAGGATCATATCAATGACGGGAAAGACCACATTGTTGACTACGGTCTGCACCTGGGATTTAGCTGCGTTCCAGGTGTTCTCCACAGCACCGGCCACATCGCCGGTTGCCGCAAATGCGGTTACGCTCATGGCGGTCATCATCAGCGCAACAACAGCCACACAGAGCAGCGTTCTCATCGTTTTCCGTTTCATTTCGCATTACCTCCAATTAATTTCGCAATTTCTTTTTCGGTTACTTTTCGGGTGTGGATATTGAGGTGCTTGCAGAACTGAATGTTCCTGCGCATTTCCTCTGTGATTTCGTCACCGATGATCCACAGTTCATCGCAAAGCCAGAGCAGGCTCTGACCTGCCGCGGCGCAGGTGTTGGTATAGGCTTTTTTCTGATACAGCCCATAAAAATGCGGCACAATCGGTGCGGCGCCGCATCGCAAGGCATACTCCGTATACCATTCTGCCTTGGCAAGGCTTTTCTGCTGCATGGTATTGGCAAGTACCCAATTGACACGGGTGAATCCATAACGATCCAGGATGCCGCCGGCGCAGTCCTCCAGTCGGTTGTCATGATAGTTTTCGGCAATTGCCCGCTCAATGGCTCTGGCACAGTCACAGTTCTCCCGGTAACTGTCACGCCATTGATCTCTCTCACCATGCCGAAGGGCTTCTTCCCGGGAGTAGAGATACAAAGGTTTATGCTCCTGCATGGCTGCCGCCTTTCTGTGCCGACCACTTGGCAGAAAGATGATACAGAGCCGCGCACTGCTGCTCGTCGGACAGACTGTTGAGAAAATCAAAGAGCGTAACAGAGTCGGTTTCTTCCTTCCTCTGCTGCGCTCTTTCCGGCTTGCAGTTGTCATCGCAGAGCTTCTCCCGCTTCACCAGCACCGTTCTGCCATCCGGCGATTCGGTGAAGGACAGCACATCGTTCTGAGAGAAACCTGCCCGCTGGCGGATTTCGTAGGGGATGGTAATGCGGCCCCGCTTGCCGAGAATACGATACATCTGTGCCATAGATACGATACTCCTTTTCTTTATGATTGATTTCGTTGATTACATTTCACACTGTTGACACGAGTCCTGTGATTCATCTGTTTCCAAGTCTTCCAACCGATTGGGGATATAATCAGACAGCCAGGTTCCGCCGAACTGCTCATGGGTGGCAAGCCGCCAGACAGCAAGTCTGCCGAAATCAATATCCACCCCATCCTCGAAAGGAAACAGCAGGTTGGTCAGGCCATCGTGGGAGAATGCATACGCTTCCGTGAATACCGTGCCGTTTCGCAGGATTCCGCTCTCTGTCAGCAGCCCGTTGATGCCGTCCACCCATTCTTTCAGGTCGCCTCCGCACCCTTGCAGGACGAGACCTTCCTGCCCAGCCATTGTGCGCACCTCCTGTTCGGAGATGTGCCGGATGCCTTGCTGCTCACATGCAGGCGGTTCCGCACCCGGAAGATGAACGCCGTCATACACATGGGGCATTTCAAACGCACCGGCCACCACATAGCAGTTTCCAACGAAAACGCCGCCGTCCACATCACGCTGGAGTTTACCGATCCGTTCCAGATCCAGCAGATACAGAGAAGTCTCCGGGATGGCATTGACATCCTCGTTCAGTTCGTTGTCGATTACGAACTGCCCAAGCTGTCTGTCGGTACCCACATTGGAGGCAATCATCACGCTGTCCAGACCGTAGGTCATATTGATCAGGTCTGTCATGGAGACAAGCTCGTCTGCGAAGCCCTTTTCACTGCACAGATATTGCAGAACACCGTTCGTAATGGTGCACTCACCGCCATCCATGGCATCCAGCCGCTGGGCAAGGAAGTTCAGTTCATCCAGAGTGGGGCTGTCCAGCCGGAAACTCGCCAGCTTGGGAAGGGTGCTGCAATGCTCAATGCTGATATCACGGATACCGTTAGAATCCGAATTCCAATTGGCCCGTTCCTTTGCTTCCGCGATTTCTTCTGCACTGGCAGGCAGGTAAAGGTCTGCATAACAATAGCCGGTTTCATTTTCTCCAACCAGCTCAATCAGAATTTGTTTGCTCATGCACACACCTCCTTACATTGTCATTCCAAAGGCCTCGGATTCTTCCATGGGAGGCTCTGCCATAATGAAAAAGCGGTTTTCATCTGACCGTTCCTGCGCACAGGTGCCAATCTGCATATCCAGGAGAATATCGGCATCCACCCCGCAGGCAAATCCGGGAACACCGGACGGAATCCGGGCAGGCTTTCCATCCAGCAGGGCTTTGCCGTCCTCCGGGGTCAACTGAAGATAACCCTCCGGCGTGACAAGATCGACTGTCGCTTTGGGATGCTCCATCAGGAATCCTCTTACGGTACTGCGAAGCTGCTCTAATTCCGCTTCCCGCTGTTCACCCTCCGGGACAGCCTTGCAGATCAGCTCGGTGAGGGAATCTGTGTCATTTATAATCTGCCGGAATCGGCGGCCAAAGTCTGCCATCATATCCACGCTCTCGCCGTAGCAGAAGAAGCCGCCTGCCTCGCAGTCATAGGACACCTTTCCGATGTTGGGATCATTCTCAAATGCCTTTCGGAACACATACTCCCATTCATACCCGCTGCCGTGGGTGAACAAGCCGTATTCGTCTTTTACTGGATCACCGATGCGCTCAGCGTAGCGGTTGAAGGCTTCCTGCCCCAGCGAGAAAACACTGTCGGGCATCGGGTGGAACACGCAGCACAGGCTGACCTCATCCTCGTGATCCACCAGATAGAAGGGGGCATTGCTTTCATTAAAGGCTCGAATCTTCTGAGCCCTGGTCATTTCACTCATGCTTTTCCTCCGTGATGTGGTATTTCTCATTTACATATCGGATTTTCCGCCCGATCGCAGAAATGACAGGCACAGATACACTGTTGCCTGCCATTTTATAGAGGTGACCGTCTGCGTGGATACAGGCGGCAGCCTTATTGAATTGTCCGTCGGTGAAGCCCTGCAAACGCCAGCATTCTCTCGGGGTCAGCTTTCGGATTCTGCCCCGGTGGTAGACACCGTGCCTGTCCTGAGCGGTCAGGGTGAACATGGGTTCCTCCGGTTCCTTCATTCTTCTTCCGTTCTGACGGGTCTTTTCCCGGTCGGGACGGAGAATGGCTCTGGGGCCTTCCTCCACCAGTACACCGGAATGCTCCCCACGGTGCTTGCTGACACCGGAATCCTGCCGTGCCGTCACACATCGGGCGGCATCCGTGATCTTGGGATCGGAATTCAGGTCTATGAAGTACAGTCCTGTTTTTCCACCCCATCCTCCGGCTCCGGCGGTTTGGGTGCAGGTGACTCCACCGACATCGTAAACCCGCTGTCCCTGGGGACCCGGGATAAGCTGCTTAAGATCCGAGCCATCGCCGCAGGCGAGAGGAAATATTTCTCCGACACACCTTCCTCCAAGATATCCGACAATATACAGCCGCTTTCGGCTTTGGGGGACTCCGAAAAATTTGCTGTTATGCACACACCATTCCAGAGTATACCCCAAGTCTGCAAAAGTGGAGAGGATGGTTTCAAATGTCCTGCCGCCGTCATGCGACAGCAGCCCTGGAACATTTTCCAGAAGAAGAAATGCAGGCCGTTTTTCTCCAACGATTCGGGCAACTTCAAAGATAAGAGTGCCTCGCATATCAGAGAATCCTCGCCGCTTTCCCGCAACGGAGAAACTCTGACAAGGAAATCCCGCACAGATAAGGTCAAAGTCGGGCATTCTTTGGGGGTCAATTTTTCTTGCGTCATCACAAAAATACGCTCCTTCCGTATTATAGATTGCACAGTAAGCTGCGTTCGCTTTCTTGTCGATCTCGCAATGTCCGATGCATTCAAAGCCGCCCACAGCTTCCAGACCTGAACGGAAGCCCCCGATTCCTGCGAACATATCAAAAAATCGGATTGCCATAAGGCATCCGACCACGCATCTATTCGCTATGCACCTCACATTCCCATGACCATGCCGGTGGATTCTTCCTCGTCCTCAGATTCGTCTGCATCCTCGGATTCATCCTCCAATTCATCGTCATCATAGTCGCCGTATTCCTCAGAAGTGTTTTTTTCTTCGGCTTCGCCCTCACAGGCGGTTTCCTCACCCTCGCTCAGCACCGTGTCCTCCTGCTCCTGATCATCTGACACAGCCTCAACAGCGGCCTCACGCTCGGTCAAATCCCGATCCAGCTCGGTCTCGATGAGTCCCAGCAGGAACTGGCGCTGGGTCATGTTGTTGCGCTGCAGATAGTCTTTGATCCGCTGGAACAAGCTCTCCGGCACCTGAAATGCCACAGTTCTCATGTTCTCCATTTTCTTTTCCTCCTTCTCCGTAATTTTGGGATGCAGCAGGTCATCACAGGCGGCAGTGATGAATTCTGCCATGGTCATGCCGCGGGACTCGATATATTCCTTGACCTGGGCATGAAGGTCGGCATCAATCTTGACAGTGATGCCTTTCTTGTTTTCATCTGCCATTGCCAAGCCTTCCTTCCATATAGTTTCTCATTGCTGTTTCCACGATTTCTTCCACCGACAGTTCCTGCTCAGCGGCGAACCGCAGAAGGGCATCTGTGAGCGGTGCCGGAATCCGGACTTCAATTCGGTCATTCATGGCGGACACCTCACATACCCATGACAGGGCCGGTTTCTTCCTCGGAGATATCGGCATCCTGTTCTTCCGCCAGTTCCGCATCGGTGAGCTTTCGGAAGCTGTCCTCTCCCGGAATCAGCCCGAGCCTTCTTCCGTTGTCGAAGTCACAGTGAACCGTGCCCATGTCATCGACAACCCGGACGGTTCCTCGTGTTCCGTTTTCTACCGGTCGGGGATCATCTCCCATTTGCAGTACCGTGATTCTTGTACCGGCAGGGTATTCACGCTTGTATCGTTCTGCCTGCCGGTGCAGGCGTTCCCATTCGTTCATCACATAAGACTCCTTTCCATACGACATTTCCGGTGACCATGTGAACTGAAAATCGCTGTGACCGGCATGGCTGCAATGATCGCAGAGAAAACTGTCATCCTCTTTTGCCCGAAGGGTGAAATAGGCGATTTCCTCGGGCGATGCAAGGAACGGCTGTCCTTCTCCATAGAGGCAGGCTGCCACATGCGCACGGATTTCCTGCTCATGGTCAATACTTGCGATAAAGTGTTCATAGGCAGTCCAGCCGCGAAGATCATTGGATTCTCTGGGAATCCCGGGGACAAGAAGTTCCACCTGATCGTCATCGCCGGTAAGTGTTACTGCCGAAAAGAGCAAGGCCATATATTACATTCCCCCCATCTTTATGCCTTGGCTTTCTATATACGCATCCAACTCATCCTGAGTCATGATGGCGTAATCATCTCCGCAGTTCCAGAAAGAGACATACAGGTCGCCATCCTCAGTATCAATGGGCTGCTGCTCAAAGTGCTCGCCCCAGCCGTCTGAGTTTTGACCGGAAATATAGTCCTTTAGGATTTCTTCCTCGGCGGGGGTCATTTCTTCTTTCAGGCTGCACTCAATTTTGCCGAAGAGTTCACCCCTGTAAACTGCCACACCCCACACCATAGAAGCCAGTTTTTCTTTGAGACCGGCATCTTCATGGAAATACTGGGCCATGTCCTGATCATCCAGACGGCAATCCTTTTCGATGGCGTCCTCAATCGCCCAGGCATAGTCACGGAGGAATGAGCTGCCAACAGTAAAGGTATTGTCATAGCCATCCTCAATGTTTCCTACGAGAGGGCAGTAGAAGATCCGTTTGACTGGGCCTGCGTCATAGGTCATCTGCCGGATGTCGGCCACGATCTCCGGGATCGAGCCGTACTGATCTTTGACGATCTTTTCGCCAAGCTTCAGCTTAATGTCATCGCTGGCATTCAGCACGGCAAAAGCCAGTGTGTTGGCATCTGCCAGAGTGTTCTGTTCCGAAAGCATCCGAATCAGGTGATTGCCCATTTCAATGCGTCCGTACAGCTTCACCCGAAGGGCATCTCCTTCGTTCTCTGTCAGAGGAATCCTGCCGGGAGCGGTCGGACAGCCAATAGACATCAGTTTCTCATGGATGTCATAAACGTTGCGGGGCAGATCCACAATAAGCGTTGAGTCATTATAATGGACAATTGCTTCAATCATCGAAAGCGTCCTCCAAGCCAGCGATCATTGCGTTCCGCACTTCTTCCTCATCGAGAGTTCTCACTCTGATGCTGCTGCCGTCAAAGTATGTCTCGAACAGGGTATCTTCCGTAATGCCCAGTGCTTCCACCAGCTTCCGGGGCAGTACAATCGTAATTTCGGTTTTGATTTCCATTTTATCTCCTTCCTCAATAATCATATTGGTAATCGAAAAGGGTCATCTGCCGGGACTGCTCAAGCAGGAAATGATTATTGATCTCTGCCTGTTTCACGAGATCATAGTTTCCGATCAGGAGTTCCTCAAACATATCACCCGGCTTTGTGGCTTGGCGCATATTGTGAAGACGCTCCTGCACGAAAGAATCGAATCCATAGTGATCCGCCAATTCCCGGATATATGGATCGTTGTTGTAGGTGATGAGGAACTTGCAGGAGCCATGGAATTGCTCATGCACTTCATTCATAAACCCAAACAATTTAGCGTGTTCATCGCTGCCGAAGCTCGACTTCTGATAGTAATCCTCTGTACCCTTGTACGGAGGGTCCAGCAGAATGAACGCATCTTCACCGGCACCGTAGGAAATACAATCCTTGTAGTCCCTGTGCATTATGGTAGCGTTACGAAGCCGAGCGCACGCTGCAATCAGTCTGCCGAATCTCTTGGTCATATCCTTTTTGGTGATGGCGAAGTTCTTCCCGGTGGAAGAGAAACTGAACACCTGATTCTCATAAAAAGCAACAGCGAGATCAAAGTCATTCCACTGCGTGTTCTCTATGATCACCGATGTCTCAGTCAGATCATCCAGAATATTCGGGACTTCAGCAAGTAGTGCTTTATTGGCTCTGAAGATCTGCTCCGAATTGAATGACAGGAACAGCCGACCGATCAGTCTTTCCAGATTTTCATTTCTCTGGAGGACTCGGAAGAACCGAACCAGATCGCCGTTGTAGTCATTGATGATTTCTTTTTCAACCGGCTTTTTCCGCAGGAACACCTCTGCGCTGCCCATGCAGGCTTCCACATAGGTTCTGTGGGGAGGCATGAACGCATCGATGGTCGTATAGATACACCCCTTGTTTCCAGTCCAGGGGAGCGGACTCACGGAACCGGACATAACGAACCTCCTTCCAGGGAGGCTGTTCGCATAAAACAAAAACAGGCCGTTCTTGTGTTTACACACGCGAACGGCCTCCAATCACATTTCTTCTTTTGCTTTACGGATCTCAGAACTCGCAGTCATATATCTCACCAACTCCTTCTTTATCTTATCTATTTACTCATCCCCGGTTTGAAGGGAGGGAGTACAAAACAAAAAAGGAGGTTGCGCATACTTTTTATGCGCAACCTCCAAGACACAAACATTTAACAAATTCGGAAACGAAAAAAGGGGCAGATCTTGCGAAATATTCCGCAAAATCTGCCCCCGAAAGCCTGGTTCGGTAGTTCAAGTCCTCCCCAATGGCCGTTTTTAGGAAATGATATCTTTTGAATTCCACCTTGAAAAATGGCACGAAAAAACCCTAGAAACCGTTGCGGCTCTAGGGTTTTCCGGCCCGATATCTTTTTCGGTGCTACTTGTTGGTTGCGGAGGCAGGACTTGAACCTACGACCTCCGGGTTATGAGCCCGACGAGCTACCAACTGCTCTACTCCGCGATATTCAGCTCGCATTCATGCGCCAACCTCTGAACGCTTATACAGTATAGCACGTCTCCGCTCGCTTGTCAAGTGCTTTGGTCGCTGTTTTTTAAATTTTCTGTTCGGCGCGGCTGATCGGCGCGGCGGCAAGAGAAACTGCAAAAAAAGATTGCCTTTTCCGGCGTTGTGCGCTATACTACCCATAAAGCGCAGACTGCACGGGAGCTCGGGCTTCGGGCGGCGCAGGGTACACCGTCGAAGCAGGGCGCAGTCCGTCCGAATATATGATATCTACCCCGGCGGGACGGCCGTGCGCCGCGCCGCGGGGTCAATAAGGATGCTTTTATGAAAAAAATACGTCTCTCCCCTGCGCGGCTGATCGCGCTGGGCTTTCTCGCGGTCATTCTGGTCGGAGCAGGACTGCTGACGCTGCCGATCGCCTCGCCGGACGGCGCGAGCTTTCTCGACGCGCTGTTCACCTCGACGAGCGCGACCTGCGTGACCGGACTGATCGTCCGGGACACCTTCACCGGCTGGACGACCTTCGGGCAGGTCGTGATCCTGCTGCTGATCCAGCTCGGCGGCCTCGGCTTCATGACCGTGATCACGCTCGTCTCCTTCGCGCTGGGCAAAAAGCTGGGGCTTTACGACCGCAAGGTGCTGATGCAGTCGGCAGGAAGCATCACCTTCTCCGGCATCGGCCCGCTGATCCGGCACGTCGTGCCGTTTTCGTTCGCCTTTGAGCTGACGGGCGCGGCGCTGCTGTGCATCCGCTTCATTCCGGAATTCGGCTGGGGGCGCGGGATCTATTTCGCGCTGTTTCACGCGATCTCGGCGTTCTGCAACGCGGGCTTCGACCTGATGGGCGCGCGGGCGCCGTTCTCGTCGCTGACGGCCTACGCGGGCGACCCGCTCGTCACGCTGACGATCTCGGCGCTGATCGTGATCGGCGGTCTGGGCTTTGTGGTCTGGCGCGATCTGGTGCACTGCCGCTTCCGCTTTCCCAAATTGCAGCTGCACACGCGGCTGGTTCTGACCGTCACGGGCATCCTGATCGGCGGCGGCTGGCTGCTGTTCCTGCTCTTCGAACGCAACGCGGCGCTGGCTGGGCTGCGTCCCGGAGGAAAGGCACTGTCGGCGCTCTTTCTTGCCGTGACGCCGCGCACGGCCGGCTTCAACACGGTCGACATGGCGCAGCTGTCGGAATCCGGCAACCTGCTGACGAACGTGCTGATGCTGATCGGCGGCAGCCCCGGCTCGACGGCCGGCGGCATCAAAACCACGACGGCGGCCGTGCTGCTGCTGAGCACGTTCGCATCCGGGCGCGGGAGCACGCGCGTCCACGCCTTCCGCTACAGCATCGACCGCGACACGATCCGGCAGGCAAGCTCAATCCTGCTGACCTATCTGAGCATGTCGACGGCGGCGATTTTGGCGATCTGCTGCCTCGACCCCGTCTCGCTCAAGGCGACGATGTTCGAGGTCAACTCGGCCATTGCGACGGTCGGCCTGTCGCTCGGGGTGACGCCGGCGCTCTCCGCGCCGAGCCACATCGTCTTAATCTTGCTGATGTACGCCGGGCGTATCGGCGGACTGACCTTCGTGCTGCTGTTTGCGCAGCGGCGCAGCGACCCCCCGCTCGATCGCCCGAGCGGCAAGCTACTGATTGGATAACCGGAGGAACGCCATATGAAATCTGTTTTGATCATCGGCATGGGGCGCATGGGGCGTCACCTCGCCGGAAAAATGATGCAGCTCGGCAACGACGTGATGATCGTCGACCACAACCGCACTATCGTCGAGGGCATGAGCGAACGCTTCACCGACTCGAGCATCTGCGACTGCACGAACGAGGCCGTGATCGTGTCGCTTGGCGTGTCGAATTTCGACATCTGCTTTGTCACGATCGGCGAGGATTTTCAGTCCTCCCTGGTCATCACGAGTCTGCTGAAGAAGCACGGCGCGCGCTGCATCGTGGCCAAGGCAAGTCAGGACATTCAGGCTGACCTGCTGCACAAGATCGGCGCGGACGAGGTGGTCTATCCCGAGGTCGAGATCGCCGAGAAGCTGGCCGTGCGTCACAACGCGAATAATATTTTTGATTTCGTTCCGCTGACGGAGGAATACTCCATTTATGAGATCGCCGTGCCCGCCGCGTGGGCGGGGCGCTCTCTGGCCGAGCTGGATCTGCGCCGGAAATACCGCATCAACATTCTCGCGCTCAAGACCGGCGAGCGCCTGAATCCGAATCCCTCGGCGGAGGATCGCTTCAGCGCCGGAGATCACGTCATCGTGCTCGGCCGCAGCAACGAGGTGTTCAAGCTGGCGGCGCGTGCATGACATCGGCACTTGCTTTTTCGGTCGGTATCCGCTATAATGGTTCGGAACGTCTTTTGTAAATCGGAGAAGCATATGAAAAAATTGAACCGGATCGTGGACCGCACGATGGTCTACTATCTGATAATCGGCATTCTGAATTTCATCGTCTGCACGGGGATCATGTTCCTGCTGTTCAACCTCTGCGGGCTGAGTGAGCATCTCGCGCCGCTTGTGAACTACGGTCTGGGCAGCGTGATCTGGTATCTTTCATGCAAGTACATCCTGTTTCGCGACAACATGTCGACCGGGCAGCAGCTCCTGCGCTTCATTGCGGAGGTCATTGTCTGCTACGTTCTGACGTATTATATCATCTCGCCGCTGCTGGCAAAGCTGGTGCTGCGCTCGGAAAAGCTGCTGAAGCTGTTTTCCTTCGGCGGGCAGGACAACATCGCGGGCAACTGCAAGATGACGATCGGGTCGATCTCCTATGCGCTTATCAATTACTTCGGCCAGCGCTTTTTCGTGTTCAATAAGCACATGGAGCATCACCGCAGGGCGGCGGATGCCCCGGAGGAAAAGCAGCCGGCGGCCGTCGGCGCGGGTGCGGAGCAGCACGGCGAGCAGCATTGACCCGGCGCGCAGAGGCCGCGCAGGACGCAGCGCCCCCCGATCCGAAATCGGATCGGGGGGCGCTTTTTCCGGCAAATCAGGCGGTTGAAGCCGGACGGGTCTTAACCGACCAGAAAATTCAGCGCGTGGATGCCGAGACGGATCACGGCCGTGACGATCGCTCCGGCGATCAGGACGCCCACGGTGATGGACGGCAGCGCCTTTTTCAGCCGCATATTCATCAGCGCCGCAATCAGCGCGCCCGTCCACGCGCCCGTCCCGGGCAGCGGAATGGCCACGAACATACACAGGCCGACGATCTCGCTCCTGCGCACGCGGTCGCTGCGCTTGGCGGCGCGCGCCTCCAGACGCCCAGCAATGCGCCCGAGGCGCTCATAGCGCTTCATCCATTGCAGGATGCGGCGCACAAACAGCAGGATGAACGGGATCGGCAGGAGGTTGCCGACCACGGCGATCAGATAGACCAGCGGCCATTCCAGCCCCTGACTCAGGCCGTAGGGGATGCCGCCGCGCAGCTCCACCACCGGCACCATGGACATGGCGAAGGTCGTCAGAATCTTCATCAAATAGCTCATCGGCTTCCGTTCTCCTCAAAAATACAAGCTGTAATTAAGTATAACATACACCGGGCGTAATTGCAAGCGCCGCGCCGGGCTTGACGAAAAAAGCGGAATCGCGTATAATAGAGAAAATACGGGAAACTCCGAATCGATCCCCGTCGGCGGACGTCGGAGCTTCCCCCGACGCGAGCAGAAGGAGAAATCGATATGACCAAACGGATCTTGGCGCTGCTGCTGGCGGCGCTCTGCCTGCTGCTGGCCGCCTGCGGCAAACAGGAGACAGCAGCGGCGACGGACGGCAACGGCCTCGGCGAGAAGGCCGAATTTGTCAAGGAGGATTATGTCGGAAGCTGGAAATACAACGACTATGACCTCTATCTGACGGTCTATTCCGACGGGACGTGGGAGGAGACGGACGGCACGGGCGCGGTGACGGCCTCGGGCACGAGCACGTTCTCCGAGCTGGACGGCCTGAGCCTTTATAACCAGGGCAGCTTCGTGCGCAGCTTTCAGCTCACCGACGCGAAGAGCATGACCGACAGCGACGGCGGCAGCCTCTCGGCCGCGCAGATGCCGGAATACGTCCCGGAGTACAGCGAGTCGGATTTTTACGGCAACTGGGAATATGACGATTCGACCAAATTCCTGACCCTCGACGAATCGAAACAATGGAAGGCCGTGCTCTCGAGCGGCAAGGTCGAGGCCACGGGGCGCTTTGAATATCAGGACGGCGTGGCCTATCTCTATGAGATCACGCCGCCGGAGGACGAGGACGACGAGGAGGAAAAGAACCTCTACACGATGGTCTATTTCGACAGCGAGGGCAACCTGACGGACAACGGCGTGCATACCATGCACAGCTCGGACGAGAATCCGCAGAGCTACATCGACCTCAACGGCATTGAGGCGAACTACACGCTCGACGACGACCCGGTGATGCTGAAAAACGGCGGCTACGTCTATTCCGAGGCCGACGGCTATCATCAGATGCCGGTGCGCGTGGAGATCGAGGAAAAGCGCACGCGCCACAGGAGCGGACTGCTGAAGCTGAAGGTGCGCGTCACGGTGGACTATCTGATCGACGACGACGTCAGCACGGTCGACGACGACCCCGAGCGCGGCTTCTCCTACGGTCTGTTCAACGCCTACACCGGGCAGCACTACATCATCGGCGAGCCGAACCGGAAGGGCTATGCCGAGAACAGCTGGCAGCTGGCCTGGAACGGCTCGAACACGACGGTCTATGCCGAGGTCGACATGACCTGGAGCAACAAGACCCGCAGCGACCGCAACGCGCGCTGCACCGCCGACATTTATATCGAGGTGCCGGAGGACTTCGACGGCCTGATGCTCTATCTCTGCCCGACGGAGAGCACCTATGAGGCGCAGAAAACGCCGGTCGACACCTCCGTGCCCGTGACCGACAGCCTGGGCGCGCGTCTGAACAGCGCCGTGATCTGCAAGCTGTTCATAGAGGATTGAGCCCGCAAATTTTTGCGGGTTTTCCGAAAAAAACCTTTACTTTGTGTCAATAATATGGTATCATAAGTTGGCTGGCGACCTGCCGGCGAGGTCCGAGGCTCAGTTTCGGGAGAACGCTTTGCAAAAAGCACGCCACCACCCAGACTTAGCCCCCGGAGAATATTTTTGAAAGGTGGAAATTTCCCATGATTCAGAAGGAAAAGAAGACCGCGATCATCGCGGAGTACGCGACCCACGAGGGCGACACCGGTTCGCCTGAGGTTCAGATCGCCATCCTGACTGCCCGCATCAACGAGCTGACCGAGCATCTGCGTGAGCACAAGCACGACAACCACAGCCGCCGCGGTCTGCTGATGATGGTCGGCAAGCGCCGCAGCCTGCTGGACTATCTTGCAAAGAAGGACATCAACCGCTACCGTTCCATCATTGCAAAGCTGGGCATCCGTAAGTAATTAGTAGGCAAGCGCCGATCCGGTCACAAGCGGCCTCCGGCGAAGTAAAATGCCGCATTTTCCGCCGCCTGCTCTTGCTGATCGGATCATCGCTTTCCGAAAAACGGGTGACCCGCAGCGGTCATCCGTTTTTCTTTTTTCGCATTTCCCTCTTATCCCCGCACGCGGGAGCGCAGTTTAGCAGTTGAAGGTGCCTTCGACCCATTCGGCGGCAGCTTCAAGTGCTAAACCTCCCGCGAAACATTCATACAGGAGGTCATTATGATTACCAGAAAACAGTATCCGAACCACCATGTGTTCGAGACGAGCATCGGCGGCCGCCCCTTCACGGTCGAGACCGGCAAGGTCGCAGAGCTGGCCGACGCCGAGTGCATCTGCCGCTACGGCGACACCACCGTCCTCGTCACCGTCACCTGCTCGCCCGACCCCAAGCCCGGCATCGACTACTTCCCCCTGACCATCGAGTTTGAGGAGCGGATGTATTCCGTCGGCCGCATACCCGGCAGCTTCAACCGCCGCGAGGGCAAGCCCTCCGAGCGCGGCATCCTCAACAGCCGCATCATCGACCGCCCGATGCGCCCGCTCTTCGACGACGAGCTGCGCAACGACGTCGTCGTGACCTGCACCGTCCTTTCCAACGACTACGACAACCCCGTTGAGATCGTCGCCTCGCTGGGCGCGTCGATCTCCATCGCCTGCTCCGACGTGCCCTGGAACGGCCCGGTCGCCACGACCAACGTCTGCCACCTGAACGGCGAATATATCATCAACCCGTCCACCGAGCAGCGCAATGCGTCGGACTGCTTCGTCTGCATCTCCTCGACCTTTGAGAAGGTCGTCATGATCGAGACGGAGGCCAAGGAGGCCCCCGAGGCCATCGTCTATGAGGCCATCCGTATCGCCCACGAGACGAACATGGAGATTGTCAAGTTCATCAACGAGATCGTTGCGACGATCGGCAAGCCGAAGTTTACCTTTGAAAAGGCCGCCGTCAACCACGACCTGCTCGACGACCTCTGCGCCTACGGCATGGATCAGATCGAGCACGCGCTCGACACGCCGGATAAGAACGTCCGCGAGGAGCGTCTGACCGCCGCCCGCCGCGATTTTGCCGAGAAGTTCGCCGACAAATACGAGGATTTCGACGTCAACATCGACGTCTGCCTCTATAAAATGCAGAAGAAGGTCGTCAAGAAGTGGCTGCTGGCCGGCAAGCGCGTCGACGGCCGCGGCATGGACGAGATTCGTCCGCTCGACGCCGAGGTCGGCGTTCTGCCGCGCGTCCACGGCTCCGGTCTGTTCGCAAGAGGTCAGACGCAGGTGCTCTCCATCTGCACGCTGAACACTCTCTCCGCCGCGCAGAAGCTCGACACGATCTATCAGGAGGACACCAAGCGCTATATCCACCACTACAACTTCCCGTCCTTCTCCACCGGCGAGGCCAGAGCGGCGCGCTCCACCAGCCGCCGCGAGATCGGCCACGGCTCGCTCGCCGAAAAGGCGCTGCTGCCCGTGATCCCGTCGGTCGAGGAGTTCCCGTATGCCATCCGCGTCGTCTCCGAGGTGCTCTCGTCCAACGGCTCGACCTCTCAGGGCTCGATCTGCGGCTCGACGCTGGCTCTGATGGACGCCGGCGTGCCCATCAAGCGCCCGGTTGCCGGCATCTCCTGCGGCCTGATCTCCGATCAGGAGACGGGCGAGTGGAGAACCTTCACCGACATTCAGGGCGTTGAGGACTTCCACGGCGAAATGGACTTCAAGGTCGCCGGCACGACCGAGGGCATCACTGCCATTCAGATGGATCTGAAGAACAAGGGTCTGACGATGGAGATCATCGCCGACGCCCTCGAGCGCTGCCGCAAGGCGCGTCTGGAGATCCTCAACGAGGTCATGCTGCCCTGCATCTCCGAGCCGCGTCCCGACGTGTCGGACTATGCGCCGAAGATGATCTCCATGAAGATCCCGGTCGAGAAGATCCGCGAGGTCATCGGCTCCGGTGGCAAGACCATCCAGAAGATCTGCGCCGACACCGGCGCCAAGGTCGACATCGACGACGACGGCAACGTCTTCATCGCGGCGGTCGATCCCGCAGCGGGCTACGCCGCCAAGAAGATGATCGACGACATCTGCTTCGTGCCCGAGGTCGGCGCGCTGTACTACGGCAAGGTCGTGCGCATCCTGCCGATCGGCGCCTTCGTCGAGATCGCTCCGGGTCACGACGGCATGGTTCACATCTCCAAGCTCGAGAACCGCCGCGTCGAAAAGGTCGAGGACGTGCTCAACGTCGGCGATATGACGTGGGTCAAGTTCATGGGCTTCGACGAGAAGGGTCGCGCCAACTTCAGCCGCAAGGACGCGCTGAAGGAGATCGCAGAGTCCGAAAAGTAAGCCTGTTCGGGAGGCAGCGCCGATCGGCTCCGCGCCTCTCCCCATTGGGCAAGTGTATAACGCACGGGGCTGTAGCAAAACGAAACGCTTGCTACAGCCCCGTTTTCCTAAGGAAGCTCTGAATCCCGCGATTTTTGAAGGAGGCTGCCATGAACGAAAAATCCTTTGCCGGCGTGCTGTTCGCCAGCGACTACGACCACACGCTCTCCGCGCCGGACGGCACCGTCCCCGAGGCTAACCGCGCCGGGATCAGGCGCTTCATCGACGCCGGCGGCCGCTTCTGCATCGCCAGCGGCCGCAGCGTGCGGCTGCTCTCGTCGCGGCTGGAGCTTGTGCCGGTCAACGCGCCCTGCCTCTGCTTCAACGGCTCGGCCTGCTACGATTATCAGGCGCACCGGCTGCTCTGGGAGCAGCCGATGCGCTTCGACGCGCAGCGGCTCATCGACGCCGCCGTCGCCTTTGACCCCGGCATCGAGGCCGAGGTGCAGACTGCCGAGGGGCATTTCATGCTCGGTCAGCCCGATCAGCGTGCATATTTCCTGCAAACGCAGGGCGTCGCGCCGCATTTCGGCGAGCTGCCGCCCCAGCCGTGGATGAAGCTCGTCTTCTGCGTGCCGTCCGAGCGCACGGCTGCCGAGGCGATCCTCATCGAGCGCCCGGACGAGCTGCCGCCGCAGACGGCGCAGCGCGTGCAGCGGCTGTGGGACTTTTTGCTCCGCGAGGCCGGGGACAGCTGCTATGTGACGCGGTCTCTTCCGCGCGTGCTCGAGGTCGGGCCGAAGGGCTGCGACAAGGGCGCGGCCGCGCGGCGCCTGATGGCTGCTCTCGGCTGCGACCGGCTGGTCTGCGCCGGGGACGCTCCGAACGACCTAGAGCTGCTGCAAAGCGCCGACCTCGCCTTTGTCCCGCGCGACTGCGACCCCACGATCGCGGCGCTCGACTGCGTGCATTTTGCCGCCGCTTCGGCCGACGGCGCGGTCGGAGGCGCGATCGAGCAGCTTTTTTCCGGGAAAATCGCTTTTCCTGACAGAAAATAGGGGAAACACTCTTGCACAAAGGAGAAAAATGTGCTATATTTCTTTTTTGTGAACACATTCTACAGATAGCCATGCGGCAGAGCCGCAGAGAGGGGTAAGCCCAATGATCGAACAAGAAAAAATCAGAAATATTGCCATCATCGCCCACGTCGACCACGGCAAGACCACGCTGGTCGACGAAATGCTCAAGCAGGGCGGCATTTACCGCGAGAATCAGACGGTCGTCGACCGCGTGATGGACTCCGGCGACCTCGAGCGCGAACGCGGCATCACGATCCTCGCAAAGAACACCGCCGTGCACTATAAGGGCTACAAGATCAACATCGTCGACACCCCGGGTCACGCCGATTTCGGCGGCGAGGTGGAGCGCATCCTCAAGATGGTCAACGGCGTCATTCTGCTGGTCGACGCCGCCGAGGGCCCGATGCCGCAGACGCGCTTCGTGCTGCAAAAGGCGCTGGAGCTGGGTCATAAGGTCATCGTCGTCGTCAACAAGATCGACCGGCTCGATGCCCGCATCGAGGAGGTCATGGAGGAGGTGCTCGAGCTGCTGCTCGACCTGAACGCCACCGACGAGCAGTTCGAGTCGCCGACGCTGTTCTGCTCCGCCCGTCAGGGTATTTGCAGCTATTCGCCGAACGAATCCGGCGTCGACCTTTCGCCGCTGTTCGACACGATCGTCGATTATATCCCCGCGCCCACCGGCGACCGCAACGCGCCGCTGCAAATGCTCGTCTCGTCCATCGACTATAACGACTACGTCGGGCGCATCGGCATCGGCCGCATCGAGCGCGGCACGATCCGCCTGAATCAGGAGGTCGCCATCTGCGACTATCATGACCCCAACCACAGCGCCAAGGGCAAGATCGCCGCGCTTTATGAGTTCGACGGTCTGAGCAAGAAGCCCATCTCCGAGGCCTCGGCCGGTGAGATCGTCGCCTTCTCCGGCATGGCCGACATCACCATCGGCCGCACCCTCTGCGCGCCGGAGCAGGTCGAGCCGCTGCCCTTCGTGAAGATCTCCGATCCGACGATCGAGATGACCTTCTCGGTCAACGACTCCCCGTTCGCCGGGCGCGAGGGCAAATTCGTCACCTCGCGCAACCTGCGCGACCGTCTGAACCGCGAGCTGCTCAAGGACGTCTCCCTGCACGTCACCGAGCAGGGCACGGACGCCTTCAATGTCGCCGGACGCGGCGAGATGCACCTGTCGATCCTGATCGAAACGATGCGCCGCGAGGGCTACGAGTTCCAGGTCAGCACGCCGCGCGTTTTGACCAAAACGATTGACGGCAAGCTCTGCGAGCCGATCGAGCGCATGGTCGCCGACGTTCCCGAGGCGTCCATGGGCAGCGTGATCGAAAAAATGGGCAAGCGTAAGGGCGACCTGCTCGCCATGACGCCGGTCGGCAGCCGCTACCGTCTGGAATTTCTGGTTCCGTCGCGCGGCCTGTTCGGCTACCGCAGCGAGTTTTTGACCGACACGCGCGGCGAGGGCATCATGTCCTCCGTGCTGGATTCCTATGCTCCCGTCAAGGGCGAGATCGAGCGCCGCAAGGTCGGCTCGCTGGTCGCCTTTGAGACCGGCGAGGCCTGTGCCTACGGCCTGTTCAACGCGCAGGAGCGCGGCCAGCTCTTCATCGGGCCGGGCACGGAGGTCTATGCCGGCATGGTCGTCGGCGTTTGCAGCCGCAACGAGGATATGACCGTCAACGTCTGCAAGAAGAAGCAGCTGACCAACATGCGCGCCGCCGGCTCAGACGACGCCCTGCGCCTCACCAGCCCGCGCGTCATGTCGCTTGAGCAGTGCATGGAGTTCCTCGCGGACGACGAGCTGCTCGAGGTCACGCCGAAGTCCCTGCGCATCCGCAAGCGTGAGCTTGACCACGCCGTGCGTATGCGTCAGCTGATGAAATCCAGAAATCAGTAAGCGGATCAGAGCCGCCCCTGCGGCGCGCCGTGTATACGCAAATTTTGAGAAGCTCTGATTCAATCGCAAGAGTGGTCAGCGAGGGATTTTGTTCCAAGGAAATTCTGAATGTTTGAACGCAAAAGTGGCAGGTTTTCTGTAAAACCTGCCACATTTTGTCATTGCAGCAAGAAAACCACCGGCAGTGCCGGTGGTTTTCTTGCTACAAAAAGGGGCTGCCGCAAGGGAAATACCTTGCGGCAGCCGATACATCGGAGGTTTTGGCTTACAGAAATTTTTTGCATCAAGCGGGAATCCGGCTCGGCGAGCCGCGCTTTATTCGGCGAACAGCGGCGTGGAGAGGTAGCGGTCGCCGGTGTCCGGCAGGAGCGCGACGATGGTCTTCCCGGCGTTCTCCGGCCGCTTGGCCAGCTCGATGGCCGCCCAGACCGCAGCGCCCGAGGAAATGCCGACCAGCACACCCTCGTGCTTGCCGATCTCGCGTCCGGTGGCAAAGGCGTCCTCATTTTCGACGGGAATGATCTCGTCATAGATCGCCGTGTCGAGCACGTCCGGCACAAAGCCCGCGCCGATGCCCTGGATCTTATGCGAGCCGGCCACGCCGGTCGAGAGGACGGCGGAGGTCTTCGGCTCGACGGCGACCACCTTCACCTGCGGCAGCTTTTCCTTGAGGTAGCGGCCGACACCGGTCACGGTGCCGCCCGTGCCGACGCCCGCGACGAAATAGTCGACCTTGCCGTCGGTATCGGCAAAGATCTCCGGGCCGGTCGTCTCATAATGCGCCTTGGGGTTCGCGGGATTGACGAACTGGCCGGGGATGAAGCTGTTCGGCGTGGCCTCGGCCAGCTCCCTGGCCTTGGCGATCGCGCCCTTCATGCCCTTCGCGCCCTCGGTGAGCACCAGCTCCGCGCCGTAGGCCTTCATGAGCTGACGGCGCTCGACGGACATGGTCTCGGGCATCACGATGATGATGCGATAGCCGCGCGCGGCCGCCACGGCCGCCAGACCGATTCCGGTGTTGCCGGAGGTCGGCTCGATGATGACAGAGCCTTCCTTGAGCAGACCCTTCGCCTCGGCGTCGTCGATCATTGCCTTGGCAATGCGGTCCTTGACCGAACCGGCGGGATTGAAATATTCGAGCTTCGCGAGCAGCCTCGCGTTCAGGCTGTAAGCTTTTTCAAGATGGGTCAGCTCCAGCAGCGGCGTTTTGCCGATAAGCTGATCGGCAGAGGTATAGATATTCGACATGATTTTGTTCTCCTTTTCAATTTTGTTTTGTGGTTTTGGGGAACCTCTGATTAAATTGCAAGAACGGTCAGCGAGGGATTTTGTTCCAAATTAA
>OIXH01000478.1_pt1 | contig 49269 bp, 63 predicted proteins | sample 1587741 | NCBI WGS metagenome assembly OIXH01 (sample SAMEA3888916, study PRJEB22519) | human gut metagenome | biome: human gut; feature: human-associated habitat; material: faeces | place: Denmark | collected 2011 | reverse complement strand
TATTATACTTTTTCTTTAATTCTTTCCAATCTTTTATAAAGTCTGAAATAACTTTAGGAAGAGAAACCACTAAGAATATTAATACTGCAACTATAAAAGCTACAATTTCATATCCTTCTGTAATCTTTCCTTGAAAATATATTGCTGAAAATAATAGAGATCCTAAAATAATAGAAAAAATGATATTAACTATTACTTCTGTAATAAACTCTTGTAAATAAATTTTCTTTATTGGATGCATAATTTAAATATTTACTATTCTTTTAGATATAGGTTTAAATAAGTTTAAAGCATTATTTCTATCTCCCCAACCCATAGCTCCTAAACAAGCATCACTTTTGATCTGTACTAATGTATCTTTAGGAACATTCAACATTTCTTTAATTTCTTCTGCTGTAATAATTAGTACTTTTTCATTCTCAAGAAACATTACATTATTAACAACTTTCCATCCAGGAAGTTCCACAAAGGAATCATAGTTATGAGGAGATGTCACTGGTGAACATCTTTTAAAGGAATACACTATCTCCTTTTTACTTAATTCACTTATCCAGTTAAAATAAAATATAAATCTATTATCTTTTAGATATAGATGTCCAACTATTTTAGTTAACATTGATGGATCTTTTTCTTGGTCTATGTTGTATACATCTACTAAATCTCTAACATATACACAACATTTCTTTCCTAAAATATCTTCAACTTTCATGTTTTATCTCAGAATAAAATTCAACAATTTCTTCATTGATAGGAATTATACCATAATTATTAGATTTTATATGGTTATTTATAAGTAATTCTGCTAATTTTAAAGTTTGGTTTAGCCAAGTATCACCTATACATTCTATTTCAAAAATTTCTTTTCTAAGAAAGCTTGTTCTTTTAAAAGCTCTTATAGGAAAATTTATTTTAGGATTATCTTTGTTGTATATAATATAAGTGCTTTCATCTATATTACTTAGAAAGTCTGCAAGATCTAGCACAGCTTGAGATTTTTTAGTGATAAATACACTAATATCATTTTCTCTTGCTTTCTGAAGAAGTTCCTTTATTAAGTTTAATTCTTGTCCTAATTTTATATCTGGAAACCCAGAATAATATCCTCTCCATCTATTGCCTAAGAAATCTTTATCAGTAAGCCAATTAAAAAATGTGTCTGTTAATACAATTTTGCTTCTACTAGGATCATTCCAGATTAGTTTATATAGATCTGCTCCTAGTATGTTATCATCAGGTAAAAATAATCTATTATCTGTTGGATTATAAGACAATGTTATAATTTTATTCTTTTTATTTTTAAAGGTTATCTCCATCACTATATCCTCCTACACAATAAGTTAAATTTTTAATTTAATTTCAAAATCTGCTAATTTTCTAAGATCACTTGTAGGAACTTTAACTATTATATCTCTAGATCCATTTCTTCTATAAGGAATATAGAAGTCATAAGGAGTATCATATACTAGTTCTTTACCTTTAATTTTAGCTTCTATGTAAGGAGGTAATTTCTTTGTTTGCACATATATAGCTGTTTCTTCTGTTGCAAATATTACAAAATCTTCTTTACCATATATCCATCCAGGATTACCTCTTACATTTAAAACTTCAATCCAATGTATGGTTCCATCTAAAGGACCTGTTGATCTTCTAGCTCTTTTTAATGCTTTAATGTCATAACTAACCCAAGGACTATCAGAATCTTTTCTCCACCAAAAGTCTATATGATTAAACATATCTTCTTTTACTGAAGCTTTTTTTACTTCTCCTTTAAAATAGTCTTGATGGATTTTCATCATAACATCTTCCCATTCTTTACCATATTTCCATGCTTGTTGCCTTGTTACCATTTCTACCCTTCATATCTCCACTCAATAAGGTAACTAAAATAAGATTATGTGGCATTAAACATTAGTTTTCTAAATATTCTTCTATTATAGCTTGTTCAGGAATCACTTTTAAAACTTTTATTTTTATGGTTTCTCCTGTACCCCAATCAAAATCTTCTTCTAAAACTTTTAAAACTTCATTTTCAAGATAATAAGAATAGTCACTTCCTATTATAGAAAAGTTACTACCATCCCAATTTATAGGAGCTATAAATTTTGTTTTATCAGGTCTTTCACATATACAAATAAAAGTACATTCTTTTAGATTATCAAAATCTAATTTTTTAAATTCTTCATAAGTCATAATAATTCATCTTCAAATTCTTTTATAATAGAGTTTAATAAATAAACAGTTTTGGGAACAAAACCATATTCATAATCTAGAAGAGCCAATAAACCCTTTTTGTCAAAACTATCTGATCTTCCTGGAAAGAAAAAATTATTATGATAAGTTTTCTCAACAACTAAATAAGGTCCCATTCCTGTAACTGCTTTTCCTTTTAAAATAAATAAAATACTTTCTTTGTCTTTACTAGGAAAGTCTTTATTTAAGAATTCTTCTACAGTCATTCATAAATAATTTTAAAGTTCTTTAGAGAATATAATTGAACATTTTTAGTTTTAGGATTTTGGATACTGATATAGTGAAAATATACAAAGTCTTTTGTGCTTTTTGTATTTATAATATCTTCTTTATCCATTTTTATTACAGGAGAAGAAATTAGTTTTCTTTTTTGTTCTATTAGTCTAGGTTTCATATCTTGAATATATCTAAAACCTTCAGTCACATCTTGACCTTTACTAAAATTTCTGTATTTATCTGTAAGACAAATCACTTTAAAAAATTTCTTTTTCATATTAACTTTCTTTTATTTCATATAGTATTTCATACATTCTATCAAAATTACTACTGTTAACCCAACATTTAGAATCATCATTTATCCAATAAATTTGAGCAGTGATAGATTTTGAAAATAATGTAGTGACTTTTTTTAAAACAATAATTTCTAATTGTTCTCCAGTAGTTTTTCTTTCTACTATGTAGTGTTTACCTTCTAATAAATCTTTTAATCCAAACATATTTTTACATAAATAATTGGTTCTTCTGTAGAAATATCATTCTCTTCAAGTAACTCACTAAAATTAATAGGAGTAATCTCTTTTGAATCTTTTAAAAATTTAGAAATAAATATTCCTTCAGACAATTTAAGGCTTTTATCTTGTAGCATTCTTTCTTTATAAGAAGAGGGTAAACTAGTTATTAAATGTCTTCCTCTTTTTAAAGACTCTTTAAATGAAGCTTCTCCTGGGAACTTGTCATAGGCTTCATAGTCAATTTTACTATCTAAAATCTCAATATGTTTTGTATTTATATGTAATACAAGTCTTTTTATTGGTTTTTGAGATTTGAGATTTTTATAATAGTAAAATTTTTCCATACTTATTCTATATTTTGAAACAATATAAAAATCTAAAATTTTCAATATATTGGGACAAATACTACCTGTATATGTTCCAAGATTATCTTCTATAAATAGATTTGAGATACCTACTCTTAATTTCAGTTTTTTATATGTTTCAAAAGGTTGATCTGTTACATGATTTAAATATTGTTTGTGGAATATTAAGTCATCTAAATGTTTTTTATTTACTAAATAAAATTCAAAACTTTTCATAATAATCTAATTATATTAGCATCTAATTCTTCTAAAATAGCTTTTAAGTTAATATCTCTAACACTTTCAGAATAATATCTCATTACTATTGCTTCATTGAAAGTTACTAAATAATCTGTGAAACTAGGATTAATTTCTAGAGTTAACATTGGAAAAATCTTCCATGGTTCTTTTAATAAAAACCAAGTTTTTTTATTTACCAGTTTAATTCTATTAATTTTAGTTTCAAAAAGAAAATCATTTTTAACCTCATGTGGTAGAATATTTCTTAAAAGTTCAGTTTCAAAACAAATTGACACTGTTAAAAGATAATAGTCTTTAGATATTTTATAAAGATAAGATAGAGGATATGTTATTTCTTTATAAAAAATATTAGTAAGAACTTCTTTTTTTGTATTGTAATGCAAATGTGATTGTATAAAAAAGTTTTCAAATTTAGTACTAAAAACATTCTTATTCTTTCTTTTAGGGCTAAAGAATTCTTTAAGATTTAAAACATATAATGCTAACATTTTATGAAATTATAATAACTAAAGGATCTATTTCTTTCTCTTCAAGAATTTCTTCTATTCTACTTTGTACATAACTAGTTATGTTAGTATAATAAGAAAAATAATCTCTTTTAAGTTTCTCTCCAAGGTCTTTTTCAAGATGGATTTGTCTATATTCAGCTAAATCAAAAATATCTAAAGAATAATCATCATATCTACATCTATATTCAACTCTAAAAATAGTAAGTCTTCCCTCTTTATCTTGAATATAACTGTTTAAACTAGACTTTAGAACTTCACATGCTTTTAAACATAAAATATCTTTTACTGGAATTTTTGGAAAAGTAATAGAGAACTTAAAATGCTTATCTTCACCAAATCCTAGATATTTCTTAGAAAAAGATACTACAGGTTTTGAATATATCTGATACTCTTTATATGATTCATTATTTCTCTGCATATAAAGATAGTCTGTATCTTTTTTAGTAAGATTACCTTTCCAAATCATAAGTTGATAGAGAGGAAAATGTATCCAATCATTAGACCCTATTCTTTCCTCTCTATGATTTAGTTTTAGTAATTTATTTTTGTTAAATAATATTAGCATAATACTATTTATTTTTAAGCCTTCTTTTAATTTCTTCTGTAGAAACTTCCACAAAACCATAGTCTCCTTTTTTATCTTCAATAATAGGAGCTTCTTTCCATCCTAAACAATAGTTAAAACCTGGTTTTGGTTCACTAAAATCCATCATTTTTAAATAAGCTTCTTTTTCCATAATAAATAATTTAGAATTTTTTCTATTTATTTAAATATAATTTCATATATTGTATATGTTAAAAATGAAACTAATGATGCTAAAATCATGCCAAATAATACTGTTAAAAGTATATCTATAATTTTTTCAAAAATAATTTTTTCTAAAAATTCATTTAACATCATAAATATTATTGTAATAACTACTAACCATAGTAGTATCAATGCAATTATTCCTATTACCATAAATAAAGTATAATTAGTATTAAATAAAATATAATGGATAGATAGGCTGAAGTTGAAGGTTTGCCTCTATTAGCTAATTCTGGTCTTAAATGTGGCTCAATATAACTATTGTCAATACTATCATCCACAATGTATTTATTGTGCTCCATAAATGTAAAGTTTTAAACTTGTTTTCAATTATATTAAGTACTCTTATTATAGCTTTTTCTTTTTTATCAACTGTACTACTTAGATCTTCTATCTTGGTATTTAACCAGTTAATTTCAAAGTATTCTGTTTTATATATAGAAGCTTTTACTTCAGAAGACTTCTTTATAGGAAGAACTATATTTTGAAGTTCATAATTTTCATCTATATCTAAATAAACTATATCATCATCTTCTAAGATTTCTGCTAGTTTAGTAGGTATTTTATAAAGATATAGACTGTCTTTAATAGTAGAAGCAATAGTTTTCTTATTAGAATCCTCTAGATATAGTGTTTTAGATACAGATAATTTATGTACTGTACATTTAATCATAATTATTTTCTAAAGTCAATTTTTCTTCATAGTAACTAGCAAAAATATACTCACTTTCTTTTTCAGTAAGTTCAATATACATTTGCTTGGTAAAGTTAATGAGTTTTAAATCTCTACTAACACTAACAATCATAAGAATGTCTCCTTGTGATATATGTTCATTAGTTGTTTCAGAAACTAATAATAGGAATGGAGAAATCTCATCTAAGGATTTTACTATCTTAGTAGTACAATTTACTTTTAACATATTATTCCTCCCATTCTATTTTTACAGTGTCAATGCAGTCATCTATAAGACATCTCTCTTTAATTGCATCTTCTTTAGATGAATGTATAATAATACTGTTTTTGTATGCCCCATTACTATCTTTATAAATATTTACCCATCCTTCTTTCTTTTCTGATTTCATGAATAAATCAAATCTAGAAAAGTTTTGGTGTTTTCCATTAATATTATGTAAAAACATTTCTTCTATATCTCCTTCTGTATGTAGGGCAACAATTGGGTAATTTCTGTAACTTCTTTTATCAAAGCAAATAATTCTTACATCATTTCCATCTCTATTACATACAGGTTTACCTGCCTTAGCTTCTTCTAGATTGAAAGGTTTCATAAATTATTTTTTCTTTGTTTTCTACTTAACTTTTTCTTTCCTTTATGAGGACTAGGTTTACCAGCTTGTATTTTTCCTATTAGATTAGCAGAATAATCAACATTTGTATCATTAAATTTTGGATTAGAATGATAAAAATAATTGTTTTCTAATGTCATACACATTATAGGAAGTGCTAGATTTAATATCCTTGACATTATTTTAGGGATTTTTAAATTGAATAATAGTATCTGTTTTTACTAGTATTGAATCTTTATAAGTATATTCATATTTTACTATAATATACATCCATATAGGATGGATTAGTTTCTTTTAATATTTCATATATTGTTTTAGACATAGGAACTTATTGATAGTTTAACATTTTCAGATAAATTATATGTTTTAAAATTGAAATCTTCTATAGGTACTATATATTCATAATAGTCTCTGTTCATTTCTGAATCATAGCATTGATCTCCACTAAAATATCTTCTTAGAGACCAGTCACTTCCATTATGAGATACCATCATGAGATGTTTAAAACTATATTTGCTTTGTAAGAATTCTTTATAGAGAGTGTTCCAAGTTTTATCTTTTTCTTTATTAGGAAATAATATTACTTCTCCCTCTTTATAAAGTTGACCATTCTCATTTAGTTCTAAAGATACACTTGGCTCTCCTATTTTATGAATAAGAATCTTTTTTCTATTTTTAATTAATCCTACTGTACATTCACCTAAACATGGACTGTAATATGTGCAAGTAGATTTAGAATTTAAAGATATCTCTTCTAATATTTCATAGATAGTTTTAGACATAGTTATTATATTATCTGAATAAATTGATGTATGGCATAGGATCTAGTATGAAACTGAAAATTAATAGAAGAATAAAACATATTATTCCATATATGAATTTTTCTTCTAAACTTCTATTGTCTTCTCTATTTGTAGTCATATTCTGTTTCTAGAATTAGTTTGTCTATTACTTTATAACAAGAATAGTCAATATCTATTTTATCCCCAACAAATTTTCCTAAGTTTTCATCACCTTTTCCTTTTTTAAATAATATGTTTGTTCCAGGAGAAGGACACCATATAATTCTTCCAATTCCCCAATCAGATTCACCATTTAATTTGTCTTTGATAATAAAATATGGATGCTCAGGAACTTTTGGAGTTTGTTCTATTGTTACTTTCATAATTTAATATATTCTGTTATGAATGTTATTTCATCTATGATTGAATAAAGGTTTGGATGAAGCATTAGTTCTTCTCCAATTTTATAATTATCACCTTCCCCATTTTGAATTAAAACAGATTTCTGTTCAGAAAGACATAGTAAAATTCTACCTTTTCCAGTGTCATTGAGACTGTTTAATGAGGTTTTTTGTACAAAAAATGGATATTTTGCTTTAAAGAATTTCTTTTTTATTGTGGTTATCATATTGATCAGAATTTTAAAATTGTGTAGATGTTGAAGATAAATTTAAATTTATGTCCTAGATGTTTATGAAGAATTTAGAAAAAATGGAATAGCCATATTTCAGACTATTCCTTGGAAGATTAAGCATCTACTTCAATATTTTCTTCTTGCACTTCATTTGCTACATAATCTTCTTCATTTACCATTTCAGTGGTCTCAACTAAGAGATCTTCATAGTTAGGATCATTCTCATTCATACAGAAATATAAGTTTCTGTAAATAGGTAATCCTTGATGTAAATGAATCTTTGCAGGTGTTCCCTTCTCTTCATTTGCAGGTGTCATTTTAGGTTGCTGAACTTTATCTTCAGTTTTCCAAAATGGTTCACCTACTTGCTCTCTCACTGAGATTCTACAATTAGGCCATATAGTTGTAAGATTAGTACCAATCTTTAAATCAAACATTTCCATGATTTCTTTATCAATGGACATTCTGATGATTCTGTTTTGCTTAAATAAAGCTGATCCTCTACTGATGATAGCTTTACTTTCAATTCTAATTCTTACAAATTCTGGATTGTTACTTTCACCAAAATCTAATCCATTTTCTTCATCAAAGGGTACTATGATAACCCCAGCTTTCTTCTTTGACATAATTTTTAAATTTAAATAGGTTAATAATATATGGGAGATAATAAGTTTTTTGTTAAAATGTGGTATTTTAAACTTAAAATTAAGAACTTATACCACAAAGTTTTTTGAGATTGAGTGAGACTCAATATAAAAATGACAAAAACAGAGAATAAGGTTTTAGCTATCTTTATTCTAAGATTGAGTAGGTGAGGAGTTTGGAGGATTGAGAGAGACAAAGATGCTCAATATGTAATCTAACTCTCTCTTTCTCAGGTAAATTAGCCCAATGTTTAGCTTTATATCCTTGTAAAGGAGATTCTAAAGCATTAACAATAAAACTATAAGGTAAAACAGTATGTTTAATAGCTTTACCATAAACAGGTTCTTCATATACTACTTCACTAGTAATATATTGTTTTTTACCATGTTTATCAAGAACAGGTTTAATCTCACCAGTTTTTTTATCTCTAAAAGATTTAAGTAGAGAAACAGTTTTAGTTTTAATATCCTTCCTTAGAAGAACACTCCCTTCTAATTCCATAGTCAGGGAGATTTGAGAATTTTCTTTAATCATAAACTAATATATTAATGATCCAAATCATGATCACCAAATATTGGTAGAAGATGTCTGTATTTTATTTAAATATAATATTATAATAGGTACCTGTCTGATTCTATTATAATAATAAAATTAGACCTGTACCTTTTAATATAAAATAAGCTCCTGAAACATTTATGTTGAAGGAGCCAAAAATTATCAATAATCTCAAAATAATATTCTCAAATAAAATTTATCATCAATAGCAATCAACAAAAAATTAAACATAAATATTCTATTTCATATATGTAGTGTACTTTATATGTAATGATTTAATATATGTCTAATTCTTTATATAATACCATTCTTTATATGTCTTTACAAGCTATATAAAACAACCTTTATATGTGCTTACTGTATCATATAAAACAACTTTCACATGTGTTTGTAAAAACATATATTAAAAATAAATTTAAAAGTTAGTCCCAGATGTTTTTATAATATTATTATATAAACAATAAAATAAATTATCTGGGACCAAACTAGGACCAAAATTATATAACTAAACAGAATTAAGCCTTGTTTAATTTATAATAACCAATTACTTTAACTGCATTCTTATCTACTTGTGTAGTATGAATCCAGCTAAATTTAAATACACTGTAACCTAATGAAGTTAGTAATTTAATTGCTGCTTCTTCATCTAATGTAGTATTAGATTTGGATTGTTCTTTAGTAAAGCTAGCTTTATCAATAACTGTTTTGCTAGAATTATTTCTACCAAAATATCTTCTAGTAATACCATTTGGTTTAGCTGCATAGTTTTTTTCTGTATAAGGATCATTACCTCTACTAGCTAACATTTTACCAAATTCTTCTGCTATTTTATCATAGTTAGAAGATATATTTTCAACACAATAATATCTTCCAACTACTGGACCTCTAACAGTAGAAATTCTTCTAATAACACCAGCTCTTCTAAGAACAGAGAACCAATTATGAGCATATTTTACTTGTTTTGCTTTAATAGCTGCAGTAAATTGTTTGGATGTGAAGTTAAATCTAGAAAATTTCTCTTCATCAGAAAATAATAGCTTTATTCTTTCTATGCTATCATTCAATGATTGTGTATAAGCTCTGTTTAGTTTCATGATAAATAAAATTTAAAGTTAATAAATATAATTAAGTCACCAATGTTTGAATGATGATGTCTGTTTTTTATTATTATATTATATATTATATATATTATATATATTATATATTGTACTTCTAATATACTATTCCCTAGTTTTATATGAAATATCCTTTATATGGTTTATCATTACATATAAAATATTGTTTTATATAGTTTGCTGTTACATATAAAAGTACAAGACATATAAGATTTTCTTAATATGTTTTTACACTACATATAAGTGTTGTTACATATAAAATATTCTACATATATTATTTTTGTTGCATTTAGATTCTATATTGTATATAAACTATTTGCAACATATTTAATATTTATTTTATTTGTTGGGTATTTATTAAAAATAATGTCAAAATTTTTTGCACCAAAACAAGTTTGGTGCAAAGTTTAATTTAATATACCCAACAATCTTCAGTAGTATCAGATAAAGCAAAACTACATCCTACTTCATCAAAGTATTGATCTTCTTCTTGTTCAATTATTTCTAATTCTTCCATAATGATAACAGATATTTATTGTTAATAACATAAGTAAAATCCACATGATAAATAATAGCCAATGAATAATAATATTGTTGTTTATATACTCTATAGCTATCATATAAGCTAGTGATTCAATTAAAACAAGTACAATTCCTTTCTTCATAGTATTATATTTATGTCCAATGATTAGAATAAGATTTTGTTTTTTATTTCAAGATAAATCTTATGAAGACTTAATCCCCATTGTCTCCATAAGAAATATCTTAATCTATTGTTAGTGCTCTAATTCATATCCTCTGAGCACCATTAATGATAGTTTTACTGTGCTCTGTAACATTTCAATTTCACCATTCTTGATGTCTATCACTCTGTTCAATCTCTCAATTTCTAACTGTTGTTCTTTAATGATTTGATCTTTACTTTTTTGAATTGTTTCCATAACTTACTAGGTTTTAAATTGTTAAACATATTTCCCTAGCAAATTTTCTTCTTCTATTTTGATGGGGGGATACCAGCAATCTCCAATAAATCTATGGGGATGTTTGTTATTGTAGTACTATCTCATACACCCATCTCAATTTTTTAATTTCCCAACTTCTAAATTTCAATCTAAATTTGCAAAATCAAAAATATTATATTATCTTTGTAAGAAATTTTAAATATGAAAGCAAGAGAAGTAAAACAAATCACATTTAAAGGTAAGAAATATCTAGCTGTTTTAATAGATAGTTACTACTATGAGGTAGACAATAACAGTTATTTAACCTATAAAAAGATATGCTATAGTAAAGAAGAAATAGTAATAACAGATAATGGAGAATTAAATTAATATGAAATCAGATATTATATATAAGATAGGTACAGCAGAATTTAGAAAAAGGTATATAGATCCTGCTATTAAGAGTGGAAAAGTCACTTATGATTATAAGTTAAGATATGGTACACAAGCTTTTAGAGAAGAATGTATGAAATATAGTAATATTGCAGACAAATTTGATTTTAGCACATGTACTTTTGAAGATTATACAGAGACTGGTAATAAAGTAATTTTAGAGAAAAAAATTGATAAAGATTCAATAACTATCAACTACAATAGACCATTTACTGAAAAACATGTTATAGAATCAGACTATATAGACTATGGGTTATTCCTTAATATATATTTTGATAATCCAGAAGAAAAATTAATAAGATTTAAAACAAATATAAACTCTAAAGGTTTTGAAATATATTCTTATCCAGAATATTTTAACACTTATTGGTATACTGAAATGTATTTAGTTGAAAATGGTAATGAAGATTATCCAGAAGAATTATTTCTTAAAGAAATTAACATTTCAGGTAGTGCAGATTTTAATGAAACTTTTTATTTTGAAACTTCTTTAAAGCAATTTAGAATTGAATGTTTGATATATGCTAGTGGAAGTCTTAATGATTCACTTGATAACATTAAAGATGCTATAATAGGTCTTGATACAGTTGGACCTGGAGAAGCAATAATTACTATAGAAAATCAATAAATTTTTATAAATTTATTTGGAATAGTCTAAAAATAATATTATCTTTGTATTATTGTTAAATTAAAAAGAAAAATATGATACAAACAATTTATATTGAGTTTGTTTTAAACAAACATAATAATACAGCTTTAGAAAGAGCTATTAGAAAAGCAGCTGCTAAAGAATACCAAAAGATGTTCAAAGGAACTAGAGTTAGTTATATGGAAAGATTATTTAATAGAGTATCTTAATTATGGAAGCAAATAATTGGTGTAAAGAGACTGAGCCTGTTTTCTATTGTACCAAGTGTTTAAGCTTACATATTAAAAAAAATTCATATATAAGGAATGGAATTAAAAATGAAGGAAGTATATGTTGTAAATGTGGTTCTTTTAACATTAAAACTATTCCATTTAACAAATGGGTTCAACTAGCAGAAGATAAAGGTATTAAAGTGGAGAGGCCAGCTAAATGGGCATATAAATTAAATTTAAACATAAAATAAAATAACATGGAGAAGAAGACTAAAATGCAAGTAGTAGATAAAGAAGAAAATAAAAAAGTAAAATCTCAAGAAACATGTGAGGCCAATACATGTAAAGATGAAGGTCCAGTGCCATTGATGGAAGATGAAAATCCTGTTGCACATATCACTAAACTATATGAAGAGAATAAATTTCTAAAGCAACAGCTTCATAATATCTCTAGACTAGAGATTATCTTAGAGGTTTTAAAGATTGGTAATTGGGATGAGCAATTTGAGAGCATACTAAGGAATGAAGTAAAAAAAGCTTTTGGATTACATGATAAGGAAAATAACAATCAAGAGTAATGAAGAAAATTTTCTTAGAAACTATCTAAAAGTTATCAGACCTATTAGTAAATTAACAGAGGGTGAAGAAAGAGTTTTAATTGTTTTAGAGAAATTGTGTAGAATAGAAAAAACAAGGAACTTATTTAAAATTGTTAAACTCAATAAACCAATAATATGTGAGCAGCTAGGGATTACACAAAGATCTCTAGCTACTCTTTTATCTTGTCTTAGAAAGAAACAAGCTATAATTGATGGGGAATTAAATCCTAGTATAGTTTTATTTGATGATTTTTATAAATATGAAGATTTGACACTAAAGCTAGAATTTAAACATGAATAATATATATAGAGAAGCTTCTAAGAAATTTAATATTACACAAGCTCAAGCAGAAAACATCTATTTAAGTGTTTTTAAGTTTATTAAAAGCACTATAAAAGATTTAGACTATAATAATATAGAAGATCAAAAACATTCTTTTATATTGCCTCATTTAGGTAAAATAAGGGTAAATGTAGAGAGAGTAAAAAAATTCACAGAATTATATAAAGAAAGAACAAATGGAGAAGATTGTACCTATTCATAATGCTATTATAACCACAGCAAATAGATATACTAAAGAAGACATTGATAAAACAGAATCTGGATTGATTCTTTTAGATAAACAAGAAGGAGTTATTAAACTTAGACAAACTATTTTAGCTGTAGGGGGTACAGCTAGTAGAGAATTAAAAGTAGGAGATGTGGTTGAAATTAATCCTAAAAATTATATTAGGAGAGAACAAAAGAAGAAAGCTTTTCAACCTGATCCTTCTAAAGAAGAATATGGTTGGGAATATTATTTAGACTTACCTATTGAAAAATCAGAAGATAAAGAGATTCTTTTTCTATATGATTCAGATGTTAGATATAAAGTAGTAACAGAGGAGGCTTAAAGCTTCCTCTTTTTTTGTTTATTATGAAACTATTTAAATTAGAAAATTGGAAAGTAGAAATAGCTCCTGAGGCATTAACTATAGTTGATTTTAAGGAGTTAGTTAAAAGAGATAAATCTAAAACAAAGGAGAATGCTATAAATGAATTATCATTTATTTTTTTCTTTTGTGATAGTAGATCAGATTATCTTTATATAGATGATCCTACAGAAAGAATGGAAGCCATTAAGACAGATTTAAACCTACCTAAAAAATGGAAGCCAGATGAACTTGTAACTAAAGCTATGAACACTTATCTTAAATTAAGTGTAACTATTTTTTCTACAGCACTAGATGATGTGAGAGTCGCTATTAGAAAGATCACTCAGAATTTAAGAGAGGCTGATTATAAAAATATGGATGCTAATGAAATTAATAAATCTACAAGTTCTATTAAACAAGTGGGACCTTTATTAAAAGAATTTAAAGAGTTAGAAAGGGAAGTATTAGCTGAAATTGAAGAAGATTCTATTACATCTAAGGATAGAACTATTCTAGACAGTGGATTTAAAGCTTTTAATGATATAGAAACTTTAAAAGGAATACAAGATGGTAACTAATGCTGTAAATACAGAATTAACTCCTGAGTTTCTAGAAACATTAGCTAAAGAAGAAAGAACAGAACTATTAGACTATTTAAATAATTATCCATTTATAAGATGGATGATATCTCCAGATAGACCTTATGCTAAAGATCTAGAAAGAGATTCAGAAGGTAAAATTATAGTTAATGTGGTTAAACCTCACATATTAGAGAATATGGATTATTTTAGGAAACCTGCATTAGCTTTTAAAAAACATGGTAAATATACTAATTTAAGACCTAATGGTAATCCAAATAGTCCATATATGAAATGGTTAAGAAAAGAAGTTCTTAAATGTTGGTATGGATGTAAAAGACCATCAGATGGTGAATGGATTACTGGTTATCATTATTTTTATTTGAACTATTCTCCAATAGAGAGATCTACAGATAGTATTAAAGATACTAAAGCTGTAAATAGGGTTGTTGATTTTCCTGATATCTATGATGCAGATTATTTATTTTTTCATTATATAAATCAAGCTAGATATGGAGGAATGTATAATGAATATAAAGGAGGTCAACATGGAGCTATTATAGCAAAAAGGGGGATTGGGAAAAGTTATAAGGTAGCATCCATGGCTACTAGAAATTTTATCTTGGGAGAAAATAAAGAAGTTTGTGAGAAAGTAAAATCTGTTATTGTAGCTAGTAATACAGAGTATCTAAGAAAAGATGGTACTTTAAATAAGATATTAGCTATGACAGATTTCTTGGCTCTAAACACACAATATCCATCTAGTAGATTAAAGTCTTCTAATCAAGAAATGCATTGGGTTATGGGGTATAAAGACTCTAGAAATAAAGATGTGGCCTTAGGAACTAGAAATGAAATTATAGGATTGTCATTAAATAATGATACAGATAAAGCTAGAGGTAAAAGATCTCATTTAATGATATGGGAAGAATTTGGTATGTTTCCTGGTTTTATAGATGCATGGAACACTAGTAGACCTAATGTAGAAGAAGGGGGATTTGCTTTTGGAATGGGAGTTTGCCTAGGTACAGGAGGTTGTATTTGTGCAGGTTCTAAAATATATACTAGCTCTGGAGATATAAAAAATATTGAAGATCTTAAAAAAGAAGATGGAATTATAGGATATAATACAAAGTTAAAAAAATATTCTAAAGAAACTATTTCTTATATACAACCTTTACAGAAAAAAGAATGTCTGGAAATAATTACTTCTTTCAATAAAAAATTAAGATGTAGTATAGATCATCCTATTTTTGTTAAAGGTAAATTTATAGAAGCTAGGAATTTAAAAATTGGAGATAGAATTAAAATAGTTGAGGAAATTCCATTATTTGGAACATATAATCCTAAATACCCAAGAGTTATAGGTTGGGTAATAGGAGATGGTTCTTATGGAAACAATCAATCTACTAGACTATCTAATTGTGAGCCTGAAATTCTAGATTTTATAAAAAATAATTTTGAATATAACATTCAAAGAGAGTACATTACAAAATTAGGAAAAACATTTCAAGAAATTGCAATTAAAGGATTTAATAAATATCTAAGAGAAGAAGGAATTTATGGTCAAACCAAATTAAATAAAACTTTTCCAAATAAGATTGGCCAATACTCAAAAGAAGCTTTGTCTGAACTTATTGGAGGTTTTTTTGATACAGATGGATATGTAAATTTAAGAAAAGCAGACAATAAAGATTTGGCAGAAATATCAATTTCTTCTGCTTCTAAAGAATTACTATCTTTTTTAGGGTTATTGCTTATAAAATTTGGAATACATGGTAGAATTAGGTAAAGACTGCCTAGAAAAAATAATCCTAAAGACAAACATTCTTGGTTTGAATATACTATATCTGACAGTATTAGTTTATTAAATTTTTGTCACAATATAAAACTTTATCCTAAAATAAAACAGGAAAGATTAAATAAAATTAAAGAATTATTTTCCACAAAAAAACCTACTTCTAAAAGAGAAGAAAAAATCATTGATATAAAAAATATAGGTTTACAAACTATTTATAATTTAACTGCAGATAATACTCATACTTATATAGCTAATGGTATAGTCACTCACAATACTGAAGGATCAGATTTTAGTGGAGCATTAGAGATGATATATAATCCACTAGGGTATAATGTATATGGAATACCTAATGTTTATGATAAAGGAGCAAGTGGTGGTGCTAAAAGTATTTTCTTCTTAGGAGAATATATGAATAGAAAAGGATGTTATGATAAAAATGGAAATTCAGATGTTATTAAAGCTGTTTTAGAAGAAGTCAAAGAAAGAGTATTTATTAAATATAATTCTACAGATCCTTCTACTATAGCACAGAGAATAGCTGAACATCCTATGTCTATTCAGGAAGCTGTAATGAGAAGAGATGGCACATTATTTCCTGTAGCTGATTTAACAGATCATCTTAATTATATAGAATCAAATAAAATAGAATGGCATAGAGGTCATTTAGTTGGAGAACTATATCAAGATCCTGAAGGAAATATTTCTTTTAGACCAACAGATGATGATCCTATTAGAGATTTTCCCTTAAAAGATAATAGACATAAAGGAGCATTAGAAATATATGAATTACCTAAAGAAGTTAATGGAAAAGTGCCTAATTATAGGTATGTTGGTGGTATTGACCCTATTGATGATGATCATAGTACAACTGTATCTCTTCCCAGTATATTTATCCTTGACATGTTCACTGATAGGATTGTAGCTGAATATACAGGAAGACCTGATTTTGCAGATGATTTTTATGAAATATGTAGAAGATTAGGAATCTTTTATAATGCCTCATTAAATTATGAAAATGATAAAAAAGGTTTGTTTACATATTTTTCTAATCATCATTGTACATATTTACTTTGTCCTACTCCAGATATCTTGAGAGATGTAGAATTAGTAAAGTCTTCTCTATATGGAAATAAATCGCTGGGAACTAACAGTGGAAAACAAGTAAATGCTTATGCTAGAAGACTTATTAGAGATTGGCTATTAATGCCTGTAAAACAAACTAAAGTTGAATTAGATGAACATGGTGATGAAGTAGAAAAGATTACTACTGTTAAGAATCTACAAAGATTAAGAGGAATAGCTTTAATAAAAGAACTTATAATGTGGAATCCTGATATAAATGCAGATAGAGTTTCTGCTTTAGGTATGTTAATGATTATTAGAGAAAATAATATGAAATATCTTCCAGGAGAAGGAACATCTATTGGTAAAAAAGCTAGAAAGAATTATTTAGGTAATGATCCATTCTTTACTAGTAATTTTGCTAATAATTCTTTTTGGTAATTTAGCTATAAAAAACTCAATTTTTTCAAATAAAATCATATAACTTTTCTTAAAGAGTTATATATTTGCAAAATATTAGAAACAAATAAAATATGGAATTAACTATTAGTGGATTTCCTAACCAGAAATTACCTTTTTCTAAGAAAGGTAAAGAGTGGAGGAAAAGAGTTGTTGATTGGGCTGATAAAAGATCCTACTTCTTTGACTCTGTTGTTAGAAAAGCTTTTATTAATAAAAAAATCAATTATGATTTAATTAATGGAAAGCTTCATCTAGATGATTTAAAGTTAATTCTAAATCCTGACAATATCAAAGCCTCTTATATTCCTAGTAATATTCAACACTATCCTATTATGAATAGTAAATTGAATGTATTAGCTGGAGAAGAAAAAGAAAGAAGATATGAATTCAAAGTAATAATTACTAACCCTGATGCTATTTCAGAACTTGAAATTAAAAAAAGAAAAGAGCTTTCAGAAGCTTTATCTTCCCTCCTAGAAGAAGCATCACAAGATGAATCTATCTTGGATAAAGAATTAAAATCTCTTTCAGATTCTTTTAGATATGATTGGTCAGATATAAGAGAGATAAGAGCAAATCAATTATTAAATCATTATTATAAAGAATTAAAACTAGATGTTAAGTTTAATGATGGTTTTATGGATGCAATGATTGTTGGTGAAGAATTATACCAATGTGATATTGTATCAGGAGAACCTATAGTAGAAAGACTTAATCCTAGAAAAGTTCATGTATTTAAAAATGGATATTCTAATAAAATAGAAGATGCAGATTTAATAATTTTAGATGACTTTTGGGCTCCTGGAAAAATATTAGATTATTATTATGATGATCTTTCTGATAATGATGTTAAAAAGTTAGAAGAATATTCTCCTTTTGCTGATTCATCTGAAGGATTAAATCTATATGATGATACTAAACTATTTGTTCCAAGATTCTCTTATTATGATGATAATAATATTGATTTAGATTTTGCTTTTCAATCTGGAACAACTACACCTTCTTCTAACTATTATGATAATTTAGGTAATATTAGAGTATTAAGAATATTCTGGAAAAGTAAAAGGCTTGTTTTAAAAGTTAAGAAATATGACTTAGAAACAGGAGAGCCTTACTATGATTATTATCCTGAAGATTATAAAGTAAATGAAGCTCTTGGTGAAGAAGCTGAAAAACAATGGATTAATGAAGCATGGGAAGGAACTAAAATAGGTAGAGATATTTATATTAATATCAGACCTAGAAAGATCCAATACAATAGAATGTCTAATCCATCCAGATGCCATTTTGGTATTATTGGTTCTGTCTATAATCTTAATGAATCTAGAGTCTATTCATTAGTAGATATGATGAAACCATTTCAATACATGTATGATGCAGTACATGATAGATTAAATAAAGCTATTGCTAGAAACATGGGTAAGATTGTTAAATTAGATTTAGCTCTTATTCCTGATGATTGGGAGATAGATAAATGGATGCATTTTGCTTATGTTAATGGTATTGCTGTAGTAGACTCTTTTAAAGAAGGTAATGTAGGTGCTGCTACTGGTAAATTAGCAGGTTCTCTTAATAATAATAGTTCTGGAGTTATAGATGCTGAGACAGGTAATTATATACAACAGCATATAGCTTTATTAGAATTTATTAAACAAGAGATGTCTAAGATAGTAGGCATTACAGATCAAAGAGAAGGAGCAGTACAAGCTTCAGAAACTGTTGGTGGTGTACAAACATCTGTTAGACAAAGTACTTATATTACAGAAAGATTATTCTTAATTCATGATGATGTTAAGAAAAGAGTACTAGAAGCTTTATTAGAAACTGCTAAAATAGCAATGAGAGGTTCTAGTAAAAAATATAATTTTATTTTAGATGACTTTTCTAGAGAACTTGTCACTATTGATGGAGATGAATTTGCTGAATGTGATTATGGTTTAGTGGTTGATAATTCTATGAACACTTTAGAATTAACACAAAAATTAGATTCATTAGCACAAGCAGCTTTACAGAACCAAGCTTTATCTTTCTCATCTATTATTAAGATTTATAATAGTAAATCTTTAGCTCAAGTACAAAGAACTATTGAAATAGATGAAGCAGATATTCAAGAAAGACAACAACAGCAACAACAAGCTGAACAAGAATTAGCTCAATCTCAATTAGAACAACAAGCTCAAATAGAACAAGCTAAATTAGATCTTGAAAAATATAAAATTGATCAAGATAATCAAACTAAAATTCAAGTGGCTACTATATCAGCTTTAGGATATTCTGAAGATAAAGATGTTAATGATAATAATATTCCTGATGTAGTAGAAATGAATAAATTAGCATTAGAAGAGATGAATGCTATGGAAACTAACTCTTTAAAAAGAGAAGAACTTAGAATTAAAGAGAAGGAAGTTGAAACTAAAGCTCAGACTGAAAAATACAAAGCAGATAAGAGCTTAGAAGTTGCTAGAGAAAATAAAAATAAATATGATACTAAAACCAAGAAGACATGAATGAGGGAATTATAATGGCTGTAGTAACTCTAGTAACCAACACAATAACTTATTTTGTGACCAACAAATACAAAAGAAAAAAAGAATCTTTTGAAATTATTAAAGAGTCTAGTGATTACTATTTAAATACAAATAACACTCTTCTAAAAGAAATAGAAGAAAGATCTAAACAAGTTATTGAATTAAATGGTAGAATAATTGTCTTAGAAAGAGAGAATAGATCTTTACAAGTACAATTAGAAGAAACTAAAAAGATTTGTGAAGATAATGCTAAAACTATTAATGAATTAAAATCATTAGTAGAATCATTAAAACATTTGAGTAAACTATAAAATATTAAAGGAGAAGAAGAATGAATGATGTAGATATTTTAGGTCTTAATGATTTTATGGAAATTCTTCCAGATGAAATTGAAGAGACTGAAGAAAATAAAGAAGAAATTGAAACTTCAGAAGAAGAACCTGAAGGTGAAAATAAAAATAATACTAGTGAGGATGATAATCCAGGGGGAGTAGCTAGTGAGGATCAAGAAACAGAGGAGGAAGAAGAACAAACTGTTGAGGAAACAACTTCTTCTCCAAATCTCTACAATACCCTAGCAAATGCTCTCAAACAGGAATCTGTCCTCCCTGATCTTGATCTAGAAAATAAAGAATTAAAAAGTTGGGATGATTTCAAAGATGTATTTAGAGAATACATTGAAAAAGAAGTTGAATCCAAACTAGATGAAACTGATAAGTTTATCAAGAAAGCTATTGAGAATGGAGCAGATACAAAAGAAATTTTGCAATATAAGAATAGCTTAGATTACTTAGAAAGTTTAACAGAAGATCAATTAAAAGAGGAAGGACAAGATGGTGAAGCATTAAGAGCTAATATTATTTATCAAGATTATCTTAATAGAGGAATGTCTGAAGAAAAAGCTAAAGCTAAAGTTAAAAAGATATTTGATAGAGGAGATGATATTGATGAAGTATTTGATGCTCTAGAATCTAATAAAGAATTTTTTAATTCTAAAATAGAAGAAATTAATGCAGAAGCTGAAGAGAAAGCTAAAAAATTAAAGAAAGAACAAGAAGATTTTTATAATGACTTATATGATTCTATTTCTAAAGATAGAGAACCTATTAAAGGAATTAAAATCACAGAAGAAACATCTAAGAAAATCTTAAACACTCTCAAAAAACCTATTGCTAAAGATGATAATGGAAGACCTTTAAATGCTGTTCAAAAATATGCAAAAGAAAATCCAAAAGATTTTCAAAAAGTTATAGGAACTCTATTTGTATTAACAGATGGTTTTAAAAGCTTTGATAAGATTATGAAAGCAACTAAAAAAGTGGCTAAAAGAAAAGCTGTTGATGATTTAGAAAGAGTACTTGTTTCTCAACCTATTGGCTTATCAGACAATCCTCTACCTTTTAATTCAAAATCTTCTGGTATCTATGGAAGAGATTGGGATATTGTCCTTGATTAAATATTATAATAATTAATTGAATAAAAATGATTGGAAAGTATGTAATGAGAGAAGCCAAGACCTTGAATGGTTTGGTTTCAGATAATGCTTTGGCTTCTATTTTTCAGAGTGCCCCTCAAAAAGCTTCAAATCTTATGATTAAATTACTCTATGCAAATAGAGGTATGTCTCTTGAAAGAAATTTGATGAGATTCCCTGTTAAATATTTTGAAACAGATGATGATTATACTTGGGAACTTATTGGTTCTTCTAGGAGAAATATTGCTTTGGTTGAAGCTAGATATAATGGTACTGTTGTTGAAGCTGATGACTTTAATGTAGGTATTGGTGGATCTACTATTGAGTTAGTATTCCCTGAAAACTATTTCTTTGATGGTTACATTATTGTGGGTGAAAAGAATGAGGAATATCCTTTTAGAATTCTTGAAGAGCCTAGAGTAGAAGGTACATATTATGTTTATAAAGTAGAACTTACAGGTAAGAATAAACAGAATGGTTGTCCTGGTGAAGAGCTAGTTGGAGGTAAAAGATTCTCTGATGAATATGCTCCTGTAGAAAGAGAGATGAGTAGAAAAGTTGGTGATAGACTAAAAATATTTTATGTCACCCTATTCCAGTAATGGATAGTTAAAAAATGGGCAAATTAGGTGGAACTACCTATTAAGGTACAATACCTAGCTAATGCATTCCTAACTAGAATGCACAGTGTAGAGAGTAGGAAATGAGGATAAAATAATTATCTAATGAAAGGATATATTTATAAAATTACCAATAAGGTAAATGGGAAGTCCTATATTGGACAAACTAGATATACTGTAGAATTTAGATGGAAACAACATCAATTTAAAAAAGATAATTGTCATTTTCATAATGCAATTAAAAAATATGGTACAGATAATTTTACAGTAGAAATATTAGAAGAATGTGAATTTAAAGACTTAGATAGTAGAGAAATGTTTTATATTGCTAAATATGATACATTTAACAATGGATATAATTCTACTATAGGAGGAGATGGTAGAAGAAAGATAATTTCTGATAATCAATATGATGAAATAAAAGAGCTTTATTTATCAGGATTTAGTGGATATAAAATTTCTAAATTATATGATGTAGATAAAGCTACTATTTTAAAGATTTTACATTCTATGAATGTTAAGATAAGAAATAATAATCTTAACATAAATCATCAAGAATTTTTAGAACTTAAAAGGGATTATGAAATTGGATATTCTTTAAGAGAATTATCTAAAAGATATGATTGTAGTCCAACAGGTTTGAAAGAATTCTTAGAAAAAAGAGGTGTTGATCTTAGAATTAGATATTCTATTCTGAAAGACCAAGAAGCACAAAATAATTTAATAAATGATTATTTAGATGGAAAATTAAAATTGTCTGAAATAGAATCTAAATATCATTGTAGTTATGCAACTCTTTTAAAAATCCTTTCATTGCATGGTATAAATAAAGGAAAGAAACATTTTAAAATGACTTCAGAAGAATGTTTAAATGCTATTAAAATGTTTAATGATGGAAAATCTGTTAAAGAGATTTCTAAACATTTTGAAGTAGATAAAGGAACTATATATTCTTTATTTAAAAGATACCATGTTAATTATTTGACAGTATAATTTTCCCAAGAGTGTCCACTTCCTAATAGGTAATGCTAAGGAAGAAAATGTACTCCAAGTTGCCTCTAAAAGAGGTTTCTCAGATAAAGAGCTGAGAAAGTAAAAACTAGGTAAGATATGCAACTCCATTCTCTATGAGAAATGAATTCTCTACTATTAGAATTTCTACTAAAGTAGCTGGGAATAAGATGAATAGAAAACTTGAAACTGGTATTCCTGTAATGACTAAGGAAGGTAAACTTCAAGTTAATAAAATGTGGATTCATCAAGTAGACTGGACATTAGAGGAACAATTTGCTAAAGATAAATCTCATGTATTGATGTATGGAGTCTCTAATAGAGATGAACATGGTGAATACTATGACTTTGGTAAATCTGGTAATGTTATCAAGATGGGTGCAGGTATTAGGGAACAAATGAGTTATGGTAATGTTGTTTACTATAATAAATTTGATCTTAAACTATTAGAGAAAGCTCTAGTAGATCTGTCTGTATCTAAACTTGATATGAAAGATAGGAAATTTATTTTAAGAACTGGTGAATATGGAGCAATTCAATTCAATAAAGCTGTTCTAGATGTAGTATCTGGATGGTCAGCATTCTCATATTTGAGAGGTTCTGATCAACCTGGAATTATTTCTAAGGCTAATTCTAATTTGCATCAGACTGCTTTGACTGCTGGATTCCAGTTTGTTGGTTATAGAGCTCCTAATAATGTAGAAGTATTCTTGGAAGTAGATCCATTCTATGATGATCCAGTAAGAAATAAAGTTCCACATCCTGATGGAGGTGTTACTGAATCTTATAGATATGATATTCTTTATATTGGTTCTACAGAAGAGCCAAATATCCAAATTGCTAAGATTAAAGGTGAAGAGGAACATAGAGGATACCAGTGGGGTTTAACAAGTTTTAGAAAGGTAGCCTAAGATCCCACTTTAATAAACACTGTGAATTGCTGGAAACTCTTTAGAGCTTCAAGTACTAATTAATAAAAAATAAAATATGGAAATTTGGAAAGACATTAAAGATTTTGAAGGCTATTATCAAATTTCAAATCTTGGAAATGTTAAATCTCTAGATAGAGAAATGATTGTAAATGGTGGTATTAGAAGATATTATTCAAAACCTATCACCCAATTAATAGAAAAAGATGGTTATTTAACTGTAACACTATGGAAAAATTCTAAGAGTAAATCTTTTAGGGTACATAGATTAGTTGCAGAAGCTTTTATAGAAAATCCAAATAATTATGAAATAGTAAATCATTTGGATGGAAATAAACAAAATAACACTGTTGGAAATTTAGAATGGTGTACTATTAAAGAAAACACCAATCATGCTTTTAGAACAGGTTTAAGAAAATCTGGTGAAAAACATAGATGGTCTAAATTAACAGAATTTCAAGTAAAACAAATACCTAATTTATTAAATCAAGGTTTTTCTCAGAAATATATTTCTAAATTATATGGAGTTTCTTACTCTTGTATTAAGAATATATGTCAAGGAAGAAAATGGAGATTTTTAATTAGTGACAATCTTGAAGATTAGACAATCAGCAGCTTAGCTCTAGAAATAGAGAAAGTTCAGAGGCCATCCCTTTAGGGAGTACCCATAAGCATGGGGAAGTGCAGTGCTTCTTTATATTAGAGAATATAAAGAATGAAGATATGGTCCAACCTCTATAGAGATATAGAGAACACTTTAAAAGTGTTATACAAGATTAGCGACCTTGTATTAATAAATAATGTTAGAAATCCTTTCACAGGCCAAATGAATAACAATAATATGTCATTTGATGAAGACTCTTGTGTGATCCATAAGATGGCTTCTTTAGGAGCATTTATTTTAGATGCTGAGAGAACTATGAGTTTAATTTATAGAGCTGTTTAATTGAATAGGGGAGGAAGAATCCTCCCCAAAATATATTTAAGGAGAAGAAGATGGTAGAAACAAAATCAAAAGGGATTGTATCTTGTTTAAAAGATAATAAGGTTATTGTTAGATTTATTAGGAAACCAGATGGGTTTGTTACTAATCCTAAAAATCCTCAATATGGAGGATTGTCTATGGGAGCTAGTATTGTGTTAACAGTACCAGTATTAAGAAATGGTTCTTATAAAAATGTTTTAACAGATAGTGAAAAAGCATTCTTGGAGGAAACATTAGGACTTGAATCAGGTGCTTTATCTGTACATAGAAAAGAAAATAACTATTGGGATAATTTTAATGTGGCTCTAAAAAAAGAAGATACTACATTTAATCTAAGTGATCCTATTGACTACATTAAATATAAAGTAGTTGTTAATAATACTGATTTAGTAGCCCCTTCATTGGAAGATCTTCAGTCTAAGAAGTTGGGTACTTGGAGATTTGTAATTATTAATGAGGGAGAAGAATTAGCTCAAAAAACTGCTGTTGCTAATGCTAGAGCACAAGCTTATATTCTATTAGGATCTATTAAAGAGAATAAGCCTAAAGTTAAAACTATTGTACAGTTACTAACTAATAAACCTATTAATAACAATACTAAATTAGATCAACTGGTTGTATGGGCAACAGAAGAAATTGAAAAGGAACCCAAGAAATTTTTACAGATTGCTAATGATGAATTCTTAGATACTAAGATTAATATTATTGAAGCAATAGAATATGGAATAATGAAGAAAAGAGGAGACTTTTATTTCATGGCAGATAATACACCAGTATGTGAAAAAAATGAAGAGCCTACACTAGATAATTGTGTTAAATTCTTGAATAGTCCTAAGAACCAAACAATTTATCTTAAATTACAATCTCAAATCAAAAATGCTCAAGAATAATGAATAATTCTAAAGAATGGATAGAGAGTTTTAATTTACATTATAATAATTCTGATAAGTCTGCTCCTGAGTTGAATTCTTATGAAATATCTTTGTTTCTAACACAAGCACAGGATGAAATTGTAAAAGAATTTTATTCTGGTAAAAATATATACCATGAAGCTGTGGATAGTACAGAACATATAAGGACAGCTTTGGAATATCTTGTTAGAACAGAAACATTGAATCCATTAGAATTATCTAAATATAGAGGTTATAATCAAGCTAGATTTAAAACTGCAGATAATATCTGGTATCCAATTAATGAACAAGTAATTATACCTAATTGGCCATTAACTATCTTAGTTATTCCTACTACATGGGATGAATTAAATGTTAATCTTATCAATCCTTTTAAAAAGCCTAATGAGAGGAAAGTATTTAAATTAACTAAGAATGATGGTATCTATATTATCTCTAGTAAAGAACCTACTAGCTATGAAGTAACTTATTTAATAGAACCAGAACCTATAATACTAGAAGATCTTTCAACTGGATTATATGAAGGTATGGGATTATCTATTAAAGGAGAGACTAAAGAAACTCTTTGTAAATTAGGTTCTAATATACATTTAAATATATTGAATAGAGCTGTAGAATTAGCTTTAAGAGATTATAATCCTTCTAATTTAGAAGCTCATGTTCAATTAAATCAAAGAAACTTTTAAAATTAAAATATAAATGAGTGCTTTATCAAATCAACAGGTAAGACATATGTATGTTGTTACTGGAGCATCTTCTGCTGCTGCTCCTTCTAATTTTACTTCAGCTACTACTGGACAGGCTGCTGTATTTAATGATCTTGGAAAAAAGACTGCTGGTAACTATGCATATTTCTTATATAAAAATAATAAAGGATATATCTCTAAAACAGATAATATCTATAAAGATCAAGTAGTTTATGCTAAAACTACTGATTATGCTCCAGAATCATTTAAAGAAGTAATTGTAACTCCAGTTAATGTAACTGCTGGTGTTAAATATGTTCTTGAAATTCAATTCTTGGATTGGTATTCAGTAAGTCCAGAAAATCAATATTTTAAGTTAGCATCTTATACTGCTAAAACTGGAGATGATGCAGAAGCTGTAGTTGATGGTCTTGTTAAAGATTTAGCTTATCAATTTATGCATGAAACTGGATCTTTCACTTCATCTTTCCAGTATACTCCTAAAGGTGGATCAGCTATTAAGCTTCCTGGAAATAAATATTTGGAATTCTCTAAAAAAGGAGCAACCACTTCAGCTACTTTAGTAATTAAAGAGAAAGAACAATATTCTAATAAGGATAAAGTTCCTGCAAAGAAACTTATGTTCAATGTTAACATTCCTACTGGTGAGGGAGAAATGACTACTGAAGATAAATTTGTTGATGCTGCAGGTACTGAAGTTAAATATCATAGTCTTGGTCAAGGTAATGGTAAAGTTATTGCTGAACAAGAATGGTTCTATTTAGGAGAAAGAGGAGATATCTATAGAAATATGGGTTATCCTAATAACTTTGAAACTTCTTACATGGCTGATGCATCTAAAGGCTATGTAATGGTAGATATTACTTTCTTCTATCAAGGACATAATGAAGATGTACAGAAATCACAAAAACAATTGTATTTTGTATTCCCATTTGATCTAGATGGAAATAAAAAACCAGTAAAAGCTAGTCATAATGCTGCTAAAACTGCTGCTAAGACTTTAACTGATACTTTGGGGACTATTCTAGGAATTACTATTAATTCTTTGTCTCCTACAGATTAATATATAACATGGGGAGATGGTGTAATACTGTCTCCCCTTTTTTATTTTAACTATGGTAGAAATACATGAATGTAGAGTGTCTCCATTAGGAGATGGAATTTTTCTCTGGACTAATGTAATAGATGGTCCAGATTATGCCAATGTCTTTCTAGAAAAGATAGCCATTGTGCAGTATGATAAATTTACTATAGATTATCCTGATAAGCAAAATATTTTAGTTGAACTCACTGGAGAAAATTTAGGTGAAGATAGAAAAGAAGTTAAAATGACTATTTCTAGTGCAGCTTTTGATTTTGAAAGGTATTTTTATTTTGTTTATATTAAAACTATTGGACAACCTACTTCTAGTAATGGAACAGAGACTTACTGTGATTCAGATCTAGTAATTTCAGCTGCTGTTAATCTTTTACCACTTTATCACACTAAAATTAAATTACTTAAAGAATATGTAAAAACATGTGGTAAAAATGAACAGTTGATTATAGATATTATTTTAAAAGAAGAAATTTTTAAGAATTCTTTAACTCTAGGAGAATTTTCTACATCTGTTCAAATATGGGATGATCTATTAAACTATGATTTAGCTCAAGCTAATCATAAAACCTCATATGAGGGATATAAAAATGTACAAAATAACAAACAAATCACACTATGATAAATACATTAACAACTTTGTATTCATCATTAAAATCATATTATAATAATCTCATTGTTTATGGCCATTCCTATGAAAATAGGAAACTTATCATCTTAAAGGGTGTTTTAGATGTTATTAAAGAGTTAAGATGTTATTCTTATACTTCTAATCAAGATATTACAGATATTTATTCTATAGTAGAATATATAGTTAATTCTTCAGATATTTTTAAAAAGGAATATGCTCCTACTAATAATATAACTAATTATTTTCAAGATGTTCCTTCACAATTTTATCCTAAAGGAGAATACAATATTAAAGAATCATTAGTAACAGTAATTGCTAATACTACAGCTTTTAAATATGATGGAGAAGGACAAGTTTTTCCTAATGAAATAAATCTTCAAGCTGTAGCTTATAATTTTACTCCTTCAACTAGTGCAGTTAGAAGATGGGAATATTCTAATGGTGATACTTATAAAGTTATTGAAGGAGCTATATCAGATAATTTAACTGTAACTCCAGATTCAGAGTTATGGAATAATACTGATATGATTTCATTAAGATATACTGTTAATGATATCTATACTAATCAGTTGACTATTTTTAAAGTTAGAGATGGTTATGGAGCATATAGTGTAGAAATAACTTCTTCTAATGGTAATATCTTTCAAAACAATAGAATAGATACTGAATTATCAACACATGTATATATAGCAGGTTCAGATATTACTGATACTATTCCAGCTGAAGAATTTAGTTGGAAAAGAATTAGTGATGATCCTACATCAGATACTCAATGGAACAATAAAAATCTTAAAGGTAAAACTATAAGGATTACTAATAAAGATGTTAAAAAGAAAGCTACATTTATTTGTACTGTTGTTATAGATGGTGCTAAGATCATGAATGGTCAAATTACCATTCTAGATCAACTAGATACAACATATATAAGTTCAACATTAGAATCTAATAAATCTTTAGTTCAATTATATAATACAGAAGATGGAAAATTAAATCCTGATTGGACTGTTTATCCTTATCTAATATTAACTCCAGGAGTCTGGTCTGGAGATCCAGAAGATAATCTTCTCATATCTCAAAAAGAAAATATTAAAGACTTTAAATGGACTAAGAATGGATTATCTATAGAAAACAGTCCTACTCATGTTATAGATGAAAATCAAGTTCTTACTATTAAAACAAATGAATTAACTCTTAATCCTAATATTAGATATGGATTTTATGGAGTTTATGTAGATCCTCTTACTAAATTAGAAACACCTTTTTATTCTTCTTTATCATTTGTTAGAGTAGAAACTTCTGGAGTTACTATTCAGGCAATAATGTTATATCCATTAGGAAGTATTTTTAAAAATGATGATGTAGATTTCTTAAAAGCTCATTGTGATTTATGGAGAGGTTCTTATATAGATAATACTGATGTTGAATATAAATGGTTTATAGAAAAACCTGGAGTATTTGATCCTAAATTTACATCTTCTACTGCAAAAGTTGGAGATAATGTATTACATGTAGATAATACTACAGGAATGGTTAGAGATTCTAATATTAGAATCTTAGGATATGATTATGTAGTAGCTACAGTAAATTCTTCTACAACCTTAGTATTAACAGAAACATTAAAACAAGATGTTCCTAGTGGTACTAGAATATATAATCCTTATTATAATAGTAGTGGAGGAATAGGATGGGCTTATATTGATGAAGTAAATAATTTTGGAGTTACTGGATATACTACTAATGAAATTATTATTCCAGAATCTACTGTATTAAATTTTGCAACATTTAAATGTGTTATTACTGATTTAGATTCAAAATCTATTACTTATAATCAATCTGTATATGCCACAGCTTCATTTTTAGACCAACAAGATCCTTTACAAATAGCTTTTAATACTCCTGAAGGAACTATCTTTAAAAATAAAACAGGAACTATTACAATAGAAGCTGAAGTATGGAGAAATGGTGAAGAACTTGATGAAGATGGATCAACTTATATTTATGATTGGATTCAATATGATAAAAATGGACAAGTTATTTCTACTTTCTCTAGAATAAATAAAACTATTTTAATAACACCAGATGATGTTGATTCTAAATCTAATTTTGAAGTTAGATTGAAAAACTCTTTAGGAGAGGTAATTGCTAAAGGGAGAATCACCATTGTAGATATTATTGATGGTAGTAATAGTGTTATTATATATACTAGAGATATGCTTGAACCTATCCAACCTAGAGGAGCTAGTCCAGCAGGATGGAATGTTAATCCTAACACATTTGATGAATGGTATGGATTATTATGGCAAGCATTTAATATAAATAATCTAACTGGAGAGCCTTCAGGAGAATGGACTCCTCCATTATTAGTTGATGAATATACTACTAACATGTTCTTTAGATTCTTATGGAATGAAGGATCAGGAGATTATAGTAAGTATTTACAATATGGAACTAATGCTAATAATAAAAGGGAGATATTACCTACTCCATTTAATATGCCAGATGTAGTATGGAAATGTGTTTCTACTGCTGATGGTGATACAGATGGAGGTTTTTATGTTCCAAATATACCTATTTATCATCATCTTACTTATAGATATTCTATATGGGTAAAACAGATGCAGAGAGATGGTACTATCTTGTTTGGATGTGATCCTAATACTTCATTATATTCAGGGCAAACTTCTGATGGTTTATTCTGGGGAGGTGATTTACCAGAATTAAATAAATGGTATTTATTAGTAGGTTATATTAACAGTTCAGAAGACAATACAGGAGAAAAATCTGATGCTGGTATATATGATCCTAAAACAGGCAGAAAAGCTTCTGATACAGTTAAATTTAAAACTTTTAAATTTAAAAACACTGATGAAGTTCAAATGTTTAGAGCTTATCAAGGTAGTGCTTTAGGAATAGGTACTGAAGTGCATTTTTGGGGTCAGAGATTAGATCTATGCAATAATAGAGAACCTTCTATTTCTGAATTATTAAAACAAACAGCTATTGGTACTCCTGCTAGAAGTGTAGAGATACAAGGAGATCAATTATTTAAATATAAAGATGATTTTCAAGGAGATCCTATTCCTAATGTTATTAATATAATAGCTTTAACACAAAATATTCTTGATCCTCAATATATATGGAGATATAAAACTGAAAACACCAATTGGACAGTAATAGAAAATACTACTAATTCTTTAACTATTAGTCCTAATGACCCTAAGATGGGATGGAGCAATGGTAATACTTATGTTACTTATAGAGTAGATGTAGGAGATTATTATGATACTCATACTATTGTTAAAATAACTGATGGTATTAATGGAATTAATGGAGCTGATGGTGTAGATGGTACAGATGGTACTTCTATAGTATGGAAGGGAGAATTTGATTCTCATCCAAATGATCCTCAAAATGGTTGGGCATATAGAAACACCACTGATGGTAAAAGCTATGTATATCAAAGTGGTTCTTGGTATCAGATGACTATTGATGGTATTAATGGGAAAAATGGTACTGATGGATTAAGTATTATATGGAAAGGAGAATTTAAAAATCCACCTTCTAATCCTGAAATTAATTGGGTATATAGAGATATAGATAATGGTAAAGTTTATATTTATAATGGTACAGCATGGGCTTTAATGGTTACTGATGGTTCAGATGGAACTGATGGTGCTAATGGAGAAAATGGATGGAATGTGTATATAACTTATCATGATTCTGAATTAAAGCCCAATAAGCCTACTGGTAATGGAACTACTAATGGATGGCATACTGATACTACAGATAATGTTATATGGATGTCTCAAAAAGTAGCACCTAGTGCTTCTTCAGGTGAATGGGGAGATCCTGTAAAAATTGTTGGAGTTGATGGATGGTATATAGATTTTAAATATGCTTTAAGTGAAAATATTCCTCCTATACAATATCCTAATGGAAAAAGTCCTGGTACTAATTGGTATGATAATCCACCCCAACCATCTGGTAACTTATATGTATGGATGACTAAAATATTAAAAAATCCTATTACTGGAGAAGTAAAAGATGGAGAACAGTGGTCAACACCTATTAAATTAACAGGAGATAAAGGAGAAGATTCTTATACTGTAATAGCAGATAAAGAATTTCATGATATACTAGTAGATCCTGGAACTAAAGATACCATAAATCCAGATTACTTAGATCCTAATAAATTAGCATTATCAGTATCAACTACATATACAGTTTTAAAAGGTTCTAAAGAACTTATTTATAGACTACAAGGAGGTACTACTCCTGGAAATAATTATTACTCTATAATAGCTGAACCTGATGAAGGTCTTGAAGTTGGAATTTCAGAAAAAGGACAAATATATCCAACAGTTTTTAATACTAATAAAACATATCTTTCATGTAAGATAAGAATTTATTGTGAAGATTCAGGAATTAATTTTTTGAAGGTTATTACTTGGAGAAAGATTAATGAAGAGAATTGGTATCTAGAAGATGCATTAGGAGGAGTGTCTGTTACAGATGGAGGATTATTCTTAACCACTTGGATTAGATTAGGTCATGCTAAAAAGAAAAATGATTTTGAATATGAATTAACTGATGAAAAAGCAGGTATATATGGAGGTAAAAATTTACCTGGAGAATATGAACCTCAAACAGTAAGGTTCTATTCTGGTGGTAATTATGAATCTTCTCAAGAATGGTCTAATTTATATCAAGAATTTTTAAATGGAGATAAAACTCCAGAAAAAAGACAACAATTTTGGAAATATGATCCTAGATCTCAAAGTCCTCAAGGAGCTACATTTGTAATCAGAGAAGATGGTCAAATGTTATGTTATGGTGGATATTTTCATGGAGATATATGGGCTGATAATGGCTATTTTAAAGGTAAAATAGAAGCAGATGAAGGATATTTTAAAGGAACTCTAACTGCTACAACAGGAACTATTGGAGGTTTAAATATTTATGAAGATGGATTTGGTATTAAAGGAGGAAACTTCTATGTAGATTCTAGTGGCAATCTCACTGCTAATAATGCAAATATTAGTGGAGATATTAATGTAACTACAGGAGGAAGTATTGGTAATTTTTCTGTTTATGATAATTATCTAGAATTTAGAACTCCAGATTCAATTAGTGGAAGAGATCTAGTTGTTAGAATTGGACAATTAGATAATAGTAGTAATTATGGGATTATAGCAGGAAAAACTAATACAAATAGTGGTACTTTTTTAAGTACAAATCTATCTAAATTAGTTGTACAAAAAGGAAACTTCCAATATGATTCTTTAGAAACTTCTTATATAAGAGCCTCACATACCAACAGCACTCAAATAAGTACAGAGGACTTATATTTTAATAAGATGAGAGTTAATACTGCATTGTCTTCTCAATCTATTAAATTAACTTCATCTAATAAAAATATAACTCTAAATTCAAAATATTCTTTTTATAGACTTAGTACTACAAATGGAGATCAATTAGATGATTGTACAATTTCTGGAGCAGGAGATTATGGACAAATAGTTTTTTTGTATAATGAAAATCCCAATCATAGAATTGGAATTAAAAGTAATGTATTGATGAGTGGTCATAGACTATATATAGTGGAACAAACTGGTGTTATGTTAATGTATATTAATGGGACATGGCATTTAATGCAAAATAAAGAAAATTGGGAATAAAATATAAACACTATGAAATTAAATATAAAAGAAAGATTAATGATGTTAGAGTTGCTCCCTGAAAAGGGGGCTCTCTTAACTATGACTAATAAGAGAAATATAATTAAGAAAGTAGATTTTAGTTCTGAAGAAATTGAAACTTTTGAAATTAAACAAACAGAAAAAGGTATTACTTGGAAAAATGAAGAGAAACCTAAAGATGTTGATTTTAATAGTGAAGAATTAAAACTACTTAAAGATTCTGTTGATGAATTAGATAAAAATAATGCAATCACAGATTATCTATTTGATTTATGTATTAAAATTAAAGAAGCATAATAATGAGTAAAATCAATATAGATATTTTTGATCCTGCAACTATTGCAGAATTAAGAATGAGATTTCAAACATGTCCTAGGAGAATTACTTCAGAGGACTATAAATATCTTATTGATGTATTATCTCAAATGATTGATACTTTAGAGATTGCTACTGAAGAAATTATTAATAATAAAAATTGTTATTTTGGTATTTCAGCATCTCAAAATATTTCAGATATTCATGTATTGAATGCACTGTTAGTTAAATCATTGCCTAGTACATTTGAAGAAGATATTAATGGTACTGTAGCTAATCCTTTATATGGATATCTCTATATTGTAGTTCCAAGTACATTTACATTCTCCATTACTAATAATGGTGTAAATGTCAAAAATGAATTTACAAAGATTAGATCAGAATTAACACCTGATAAAACTACACAATTAGATGTTTATAGAACATCAGAAATTAAATATTTGGATTCTCCAAATCATTTTAACATAGTAATAAGTTAGAAAAATGAGTAATATATTAACTGGTTTTAACATGCAAGGAAATGATCCTATTGATGATAGGATTGTTTCTAAAAGTAATTTGGAGACATTAGAACAATATCTTAAAAGAGTACCTGTACAGAAAAGATATTATGGTCTAACATTCTTTGCTTTAGATAAAAATAATGAGTTAAGAAAATATACTTTTCAAACCAGTTTAATAAACCCTACTATTGATGATTATAAAGAGTTACAAGAACATGTAAGTAATAAAGCAATTCACAAAACAAGTGAAGAAATCAGATCTGAAATAGTAGATGCAGATATTCCTGATACAATATCTAGAGTTCAATGGACTTTAGATCAAATTAATACAGCAGTTATTAATCTTATTGGAGGAGCATCTGATGAATACAATACTTTAAAAAGAATTCAAACAAAAATTGAAGAGCTTAGAGCTAAAATATATGGAGATGATGGAGGCACAGTTCTAAAGACATTAGAACAAGCTCTTAAATTTTTAAATCAGTATAAAGACTTTATTGTAGATATTCCAGAGAATTTTGTTAATAAACAAGATATAGTGGACAATTTAACTACTGATGATCCTACTAAAGTATTGTCTGCTAAACAAGGAAAAGTATTAAGTGATACTCTAACTAATTATTTTGAATCAGCAATGCAGTCTATCAGAACTGAAACTGATAGAGCTATTAATGCTGAAAATAGAATAGAAACTAAACTAGATAAAGAGATAGACAGGTCTATCAAAGAAGATCAAAGAATTGATGCAAAACTTGATGCTGAGATTAAAAGGTCTACTGATGAGGATCTAAGGATAGATTCTAAGTTAGATTCTGAGATTAATAGATCTACCACTGAAGATGATAGATTAGATAAAAAAATAGATGCTGAAACAACAAGAGCAACTGATGCTGAATCTAATTTAAATACTAAGATTGAAACTGAAACTGATAGAGCTGAAAGAGAAGAATCTAGAATTGAAACAAAATTAGATAATGAAATTGCTAGATCTACAAATAAAGATAATGAACATGATAATAGACTTCAAGCATTAGAAGGACAAACTCATGAACAGAATACTGATTTAGGAACAACTAATTCTACATTTCAATTAAAATATAATACTGGTAATAAGATTAAACATGAAAGTGATGCTATCTCTGTTAGAAATGCAGCTGATACTGATTATGTTAATTTTATTGCTAAGAATGCTACATTTAAAGGAGATCTTTTAGTAGAAGGACAATCTTTTGTTACAGAAGCAGAAACTGTAGAAATAAAAGATAATTTACTCTTATTAAACAAAGGTGAAGTAGGAGCTGGAGTTACTAAAGGAATTGCAGGATTAGAAATAGATAGAGGAACAGAACCTAACTATCAAATTATCTTTGATGAATCTGATAATAGATTTAAAGCTGGAGAAATTGGAGACATTCAATGCTTAGCTTTAAGAGATGGTGATAATAGTATGGTTAATGGAATGTTTACCTCATGGGATTCTTCTACTAAGAGATTAAAAACTACTAATATAGTTCCTAGTGATCAAAAACTTTTATTTGGTGATAATGGAGATATTGAATTAAAATATTCATTATCTAAAATGGGAGAAACTCTTTCTTCTGCAATTCCTGTGTTAAATATTGGAAGAAAAAGTTCTGGTTATCCTCATATTGAATTTGGATTGTCTAGTAAATATGCTTTAGTATATACAGATACTCTAAATGGGATATATTTACAAAATCAAGTTTTAGGAAAAACTTTTAAAAGAGCAACAGACTTATCAGAAGTATTATATCATGCAGATATAGTTAATAATTTAACATCTGGTGGAACAAATAAAGTATTGTCTGCAGAACAAGGTAAATTATTACAAAATTCTATTACTAGTATACAAGGTTCTTATTTACCACTTTCTGGTGGTACAATGAAGGGTAATATTAGATTCCCTATAGGAAATGGAATAGCATGTAATGATGTAGCTGGAACTGCTGCTTATGTAGTATTAAGAACTTGGAATGCTAATAACTCAACAAGAATGTATGTTGGTACTGTAAATTTTCCAACATATATATCTAGTACAGCTTCTGATTTAATACATGACAGGAATGGATCATCTTATTTATTATGGGACTCTTATAACCTACCAACCCCAGCAAGCACAACTGATTTAAATAATTACTTGCCACTTATTGGAGGTACCTTAACTGGACAACTTACAATAAAACAAGAAGCAGATATTAAATTGAGATTACAGTCTACTGATGCTGATAATTATTGTATTATACAAGCTATAAATTCACAAGCCTCTCAGTTAGGGGTATTTGGATATGCAGGAGATAAGTGGGTTATTGGACATAATGGAACTTATTATGAAATCTGGGATAAATATAATCTAACTAATCCAGTAACATATACTACAAATACATATAATTATGCAACATTAAGAAATAAAGATGGACAGTATTTTACTTATATTAAAGCAGGAACTAATGGGTTATTGCCTCATTCTAAAGCTACATTAGTTAGTGGAGGATCAGGTTCCCTTGGGACTTCAGATCAGAGTTTTAATGCTGCATATATAAACAACTTACATACTAATAAAATATCTTTTGGTACCAATGGATCATTTATAGATAATCAAAGTGGAGATTCTGATCATATAGGTATTGGATTTTACACTTCCAAAAATGCAGCTTGTCCTATTTATGTAGGAAGTTTATGTGTTTCAGATAGTTATGGTAATGATGCTCCTAAGATACCTACTAATGGGATATATTCTAAAGGAGTTATATATATTGAAAATGGAATAGAATTTAGAAATAGTATTTGGACAAATGATTTAACTCCAAATAGAAATTCTAGTGGGTATTTACAAGTATTAGATGCTTATGATGCATCTAGTGCAGGAGGTCCCACTAATTATGGAACTGTATTACAAGTAAATTCAAGAAATGTTTATTGGGCAAATCAATTATGGTTTCCAGGTGGTGCAGAAGCTAGTAAAAAGGGTCTTTATTATAGGCATATGGCTTATGGCCAAACAGAATATGGAGAATGGAATAGGTTATTAACAAATAAAGATGTTAATATATTATCAGCATCTTATAATAATAATCCAAATAGTTTACCTACTAATCAAATATTTTATGCTGAAACTCAGGGTGTTACTGGAACTCCAACAAGTAATGGATTATTATTTAGTGTTCAAGGAGATGATGAAGGAATTCAATTATGGGCAAGTTCTACTAGAACTGAACTTTATTATAGAACTAAATGGACATCATTTGGAAATTGGATTAAATTAGCTACTACATCTGATATAGGTAATTATCTTCCTCTAAGTGGAGGAACATTATCAGGCAATTTAACTATAAATACAGTTGGAAGCACAACTCTTGTAATTAATAATAATGACACTAATGGATCTGAAACTTTTATGAGAGTTCTTAGAAAGGGAACTGCTTCAGCTGCAATAGGATTCAGGGATAGTCTAGGTGCTTATATATATAATTATAATTCTAACAAATATTTATTTATAGATAATGATGGATATGTTAGAGTTGGAACAACTAATAGTAGTACCAGATTAGCTTTAATTACAGATATACCTACTGTTTCTGGATATTTACCTTTGTCTGGAGGAACTATGACAGGTGCTCTGACCATGAACAGCAGAAAAAATAATGCTGTAATTGATGTAGTTGGAGGAAGAGGAAATAATTGGAATGGAGGAGCTGGAGCATTAAGTGTTCAAGTTCCAGGGGATGGGGGTCAAACCCCTTTATTATTAGCAAGAAGATCTGGTGCAACCATAAATACCACAACATTATCAGAGAGACTACTTGATATGGCACTCTTAGATACTGGTACTATTTTTAGAGTGGGAATGTCTGGAGTAAATGCTCTAGAATTAGAGGTAACTTCTTTTACAAATAAAGTAGGAATAGGTAAATTATTTGGTAAAACAGTAGCTACAACAGATCAAATACCATCTATACCAAGTATCTCTATATCTAATAGTGGTTCTGGTAATGCTGTAACTGCAATATCAGCTAGTGGTCACACATTAACTGTTACTAAAGGAGCTACATATTTAACATCTAGTTCTTTAGATGGATATGCAACACAGAGCTGGGCTAATGGTCAATTTGCTTCCCTATCATTATACAATACTACCAGGGGTTATTCTACTATTAGAACTACAGGAAATGAATTTTGTTTAGGAAATACTGCTGCTACTTCTGCTTCCAATCAAATGTTAGTTAATTATAGAATTCCTTCTGGTTGTACTTATGCTCCTGCTAGTTGGGTATGGAGAGCTGGTTCTAGTACTTCTTATGCTGATGGATATTGGGGTAATCTATACATGAATGATAATTTGGTAGCAACTCAAGAATGGTCTAATTCTCAATATCCACTTAAAACAGGAACAGGTGCTAGTGGAACTTGGGGTATTAGTATTTCAGGAAATGCAACAACTGCTACTACAGCATCTAAATTAGGCTCTACTACAATAGGAGGATCAGCTAAACCTATATATTTAAGTTCTGGAACTCCAACAGCATGTTCTGCAACAGTAGGTTCTACTACAGTTCCAGTATACATGAATGCAGGAACAATTACTCAATGTTCTACTACTTTAGGAGTCTCTATTACTGGTAATGCTGCCACTTCAACAAATGCTACTCAATTAGGAGGAACAGCTGCTAGTTCTTATGTAAAAGCTAATGATAATATTAGTAGATTAACTAATGATAGAAATTATGTTAGATCTACTTCCACATTAAAAGTGGCTGATATACAAGTATTAGATGGAGGCACACCAGGATCTGAAGCAGGTATTTTATATATAGTATTAGAATAATTATGGGATTGAAATTAAATGGAAAAGATATTGCTTCCATGAAAATAGGTGGAAGAAATGTTAAAGAAGCTTGGTTGAATGGAGAGAAAGTATGGCCTACATCTTCTAGTATAGTTCCAATTATACAACAAATAAGTGAAGAAACTGGGAACTATCCTATTCATTTTTGTGAATTTAATAATAGTTTAGATCAAACTCCAATACCATCAAGTTCAAATCCTAATCAAGTATATAAACCATATAGTTGGGCTAGTTGGCCATCTACATATATTTTTTTAGAAGGAGTAGCTGGAAGAAAAGCTTTATATTGTAGTACTACTGATATAAAACTAGATTTGTCAGTAAAACATCCTAAAAGAGTTTGTGCTTCTATGTTAATAAAACAAACTTCCACAAACAGTTCTTATTCTGGAGTTTTAGGAGGAACAATTTTTGGATTAAATACTAAAGGATTTGGTTATGCTTTAGGATGGAGTCCTAGTGTGCAAAGTAATAAATTCTGTGCTGAATGTTATGCTGGTTCAGGATCTGCTGCAGCAGCCTACTCAAGTACTTCTATGACAGCAAATAAATGGTATCATGTAATGATAGATTTTCAAGCTGACTCTTTAACAGCTACACAAAATTCTCCCAGAGCATATATCTGCATTAATGGTACTTGGGTTAGAGATATATCTTATCCTGGTAAACTAGGTGAATTAGATTATAGTAGTTTGTCTGAAGAGCAAAATGATTCTTATATTCATTTAGGTTGTGTATGGCAGAATGGAAAGTATTATTTTAAAGGATACATACAGGATTTTGTTTTATGGACTAATTTTTCTTTGTATGATAATCCCACATTAGACAAATTAATTGTAGATTACTATAAAGGATTAAATATAATTTAAAATGATAATATATAATACAAAAGAAGAAGCTAAGGCAGTTCTAAGAAATAAAGAATTGCCTTTTGGAGCTTCTATAATTTTAAACACTAAAGATGGAGATTTACTAGGTGTTCAAGGTAAATCTAAGATAAAATTTTTAGATATGAACACTTTACCTCCTACAAATGGAAAATCTAACCAAGTTCTTAAACTAGATGATAATGGTAATGTAGTTTGGGCTGTTGATGATATGAGAGATATTGTAGATAATCTTACTAGTACTGATACAGATAAAGCTCTTAGTGCTAATATGGGTAGAGAATTGAATGAAATTAAGATTAATAAAAGTATTTTTGATGCAAAGATTTTTTTAGTAGAATCTAATATTGTTTCTAAGAATGGAGCAATAAGAATAAATCATTCTACATCTACTTACTCTTCTGCTGAAGATGAGTGGAAAAATTCTACTATATATTCTAATTTTCCAGAAGCTAGTGTTGATAGTAATGGATTATTGAGTGTAGATCATTATAATCTATTAGCTAATATTGTAACTAATGCTAGTACTAATATTAATGGTATAATTCATAAACTGACTAATTATAGTTATTCAACTAATACTGTTACTCATAATAGTTCTATATTATATAAAGCTTCTACTGGAATTTGGTCAACTGCAAATGTTACACATACTATTAATGCAGCAACTACAACTAAAGCAGGAGTAATGACAGCAGCAGATAAAGTTAAACTAGAGAATACTGTTAGTGCTACTACTTCTGCCACTCCAGATACTTTAGGTTTAGTTAAACAAGCTGCTGATTTAACAGATTTACAAGCTGATACTGATCTAGAAGGTGTTAAAGCTCAATTTAACCAATTATTAGCTAATTTAAGAGCTGCTGGTATAATGTATCAAACTCCACAACCATAAGATTATGAGTAAAGTATTTTACAATAGTAAACTAGCTAAAGCAATCTTATTTAAAAGATATAATACAATTATGTTGTTTGGCTACATTTTTACAAAGAAAGAAAGTTTAATGCCTTCATCTTTAAGGCATGAATTAATTCACTGTGAACAATATAAAGAGTGTATTATAGCTTTCTTAATTCCATTTGCTATATTATGTATATTTTATAGTTGGTGGTGGTTACCTATCTATTTTTTAATGTATTATATTATATATGGAGTAGAATATTTAATATCTTTGATATATAATATATTTAAAACATTAATTAAAAAAGAAAAATTTGATATATCAGAAATTAATCATAAAGCATATAAAGCATCTGCCTTTGAAATAGAAGCAGATAAAAATGAAGAAATAGAGGACTATTTAGATCATAGAAAAGGCTTTGCTTTTATAAAATATTATGGAAAGCTATAAAGAATAGCTATAGTAAATTGTATAGTTTTTAAAAATTTTGAATATTTCTCATCTAAACATAGTATCTTTGTATTGGAATTAATTGGCCAATATTCCAATATAAACTAACTAACTAACAACTTAAATTTTAAAACAATGGCAAGAAGTTTAGATGATGCTGCTTCTAAGGGAGTAGCTGGTGCAGGTCTTGGATTGACATACTAGTCCCATATAATAGAAATATTATATGCAAATCCCTTGAATTGCTGGAAAGTCCTAATATTTAGGATAATCAGCAGCCAAGCTTTATATTAATATAAAGAAGGTTCAGAGACTATCTAGAAATAGAGTACATCACAAGCTAATGGTGATGGAAGTAGGGGACATCTGAAAAGATGATGATATAGTCCAAACTACATGTATATATAAAGATGTAGAAGTTCATTAGAGAACTGTATAGAGCTTGCAACTCTATATGAATAAATTGTAGGTATAGCTGGAACAGCTCTAGGTTTGTGGGCACTAGTAAAAAATGGTGGTAATCTTTTAGGTGGTATTGGTGGTGGAGAAACCATTATAGCTAATAACACTTTAGGATATGGTGCTGCTGGTGTAAGTGGATTTGGATATACTCCTTCTGAAGTATATATGTCTGCTAAACAATGTGAAGATAATGTTGCATTGACTAGAGCAATCTATGATACTAGAATCAAAGATTTGCAAGAGAAAACTGGTATTTATAATTATTTCAATGACAAGTTCTGTCAAGTTGAAAAACAGGTTGCTGCTTTAGAACAAGCTAAACCTTATGAGCAAAAGATTTTGGAATTGCAATTCCAATTGGCTCAAAACCATTCAGATAGATATACTGATAAGAAAACTTGTGGTGTAATCTATGGAGTAAATGTATTACCTGAGACTCCAGTAGTAACAGGTTATGAAGGAGCTAATGGTCCTTGGGGATCATGTGGTTGCCCTAGAGTAGCTACTTCTTCTAGTACTCCTGCTGCATAATTAATTGGGGAGATTAAGTTCTCCCCTTTTTAATCTTATATTACTATGAAAAATATTGCAGAACAATTAGCAGAACAAGCTCAATTAGCACAAGAAAAATTAGGACAATTAACTAATAACAATATTCAGAAATTGCCTAAATCAGTATCTGAAGAAATCTTAGTAGAATTATCTAGTGTTTCTGAATCAGATATGTTGACTATGAATTCAATACCTGAATTTATAGAAGCTAATAATCTCTATAATCAGCATTTTCAATTGTTTCTTCTTAATAAGTTTAAAGAAGAATTTAGCTCTACTAGAGAAGGTAAAATAATTTCTGAGAACTTATTAAAAGTGATAAAAGATTGTAAATCTAAAGCAGTTGAAATTAATAAGCAGAAATTAGAAGATTTAGAAGAGTATAAAAAACATCAATTTGAATTTGAACAATGGTTAAAAGAAAGGAATAAATTATGATATCAGATGTAGAAATTTTTAAACAAGTAGCTCCTAGATGGATTAAAAATATTATAGTTCAACTAACAGGAAACAGTTTTGGTATTAAACTAATGCTTCCTATAGTAGATGAAATAGTTGAAAACAAAATAGGTTCTTTTGTTAGTTTACTAGCAGATTCTGAAGGCAATCTACACTTTGATAGACTGTTAGATAAATATCTCAAATTAATTGATGAAACAGGAGGATTTAAATTTAAACTTGGAGATCTTCCTAATGTTCCTAAAGGTTTAGCTAGTTTGATTAGTAATAAAACATATGAGATTGAAAGATCTGATCTAGAATCTCTAAAAACCTTATTTAATAATGCTAAAAATGAACAAGTTAAAACAGATCAGTTATGAGACATTTGATGAGTAAACTATTTGGAACCTCTGGATATGATTCAGATATGTTTAGTGACCAATTCAGACAAGACTTTGAAAACAAAGGCTTCAAGAATATGAGAAACTATAATGATGATATGAACATGTCTAGAAGATATTCTAATAAACCATTTGAGCAAGAAACTATGCATAATAGATTTTCTGAGAAAAGTGGTAAAGAAAAAGAATATTGTGATATTAAAATGATGGAACATGTTAGAGAACATGGATACCATTTAAATAAAGAAATGCTTGAATGTGGTCTGCTTCTATTAGATTTTGAAGATGATGAGCCTTGGTCAGTTGAAGAAACTGAAAGAGCTAGGAAAAATAATAATCTACATTTTACTGGAGAATTTTCTTCTGTAAATAAGTATGATTTTAATTTTATTATGAACAAGAAGAAAGCTAAAGAAAAATATGAAGGTAAGTCTATTAATGAACTTGCTTATAATACATATAAGTCTTTAACTGATGATTCTTTTCCATATCCTGAAGCTAAGGCATATTTTATTTTCTTGACATATCTATATGGAACTATGGCAGAAAAACATAAACTATTCAGGTAATTTTTTCATAATTTTATTAGGACAGCCCTCTATCTTAATTGATAGGGGGCATTTTTTGTTTTATATAAATTTTTAAGTTATGAAGTTAGTTTTAAAAAGAATAAATAATCAAGATAACTATTGTGAAGGTAAGTTATATATTGATGGTATATATCAATGTGATGTAATTGAAGATACTGATAGGGGTTTAACTAATGAAATGTCTATTACAGAAATTCAATCTAAAAAAGTATATGGAGAAACTGCTATTCCTAAAGGAACTTATCAAATCACCTTAGATGTGGTAAGTCCTAAATTTAAAGATAGGTCTTGGGCTACTTTCTGTGAAGGTAAACTTCCTAGACTATTAGATGTTCCTGGATTTGAGGGTGTTTTAATACATGTAGGAAATGATCCTATTACTGATTCTCTTGGCTGCCTTCTAGTAGGACAAAAAACTAAAGATGGTTGGGTTTCTAACAGCACTCAGACTTTTAAAGATCTCTATTACAAGCTTAAACAAGCTATAGATCAAATAACCATAACAATAGAATAATATGAATATAAAATGGAAATTATACTTAGGAGTATTTATAGTACTCCTAGGTTTAATATGTACTATTAGTTTTCAAGCTAAATATATTAAAAAACAGAAAGCTAATATAGAAAGATTATCTCATAATCAAGAAGCTCTCACTACAGAAATAGTTAATTTTAAAACTAAAGATTCTCTTAATGCTGCTACTATTAAATCTTTAATAGTAACTACTAATGAATTTAAACATATTAATGATGATTCTAAAAAACAAATAGAGGCTCTAAATATTAAATATAAGAGACTTTTAAAAGTTAATCAAACAATTACTCAAGAGAATCAAAATCTCCTCTTAAATAAGGTAATAGACAGCTTATATCTTAAAGATACAATCATAAAAACAATAAAAGCAACATATAGATCTCCATATCTAGATTTAGATGTTATAGATTTAGGAAAACAATATAAAATAGAATATCAATCTAGAGATACTATAGATCAGATATTAGAAAATATTCCTAAGAAATTCTTATTTATAAAATATGGAACAAAGGGGTTTAAAACAACATATGTAAATAGAAATCCTAATGCTAAAATTACAGGAGCAACAGATTATGTATTTAAAAATAAAGTTTGGAAAAAGCTATAAAATGTTGTATCTTTGTAAATTAATTTAAATAAAATAAAATGAGGACAAGAGAACTAATATTTAGAGTATTACAATTCTTATCTATTAATTCAGATGATTCTATTCAGGACTTTTCTGAAGAATATATTTATAATGTTTTAATAGATAAAAGAGCTTTTCTTCTAAAGCAACATTACAAAGATGCTAGAAAGTCTGTACCTAGATCTTGTTATCAAACATTAAATGTTCCTTTAGAAAAAATTAGAGTAGTTCCTGATCTAAAATATTCAGAAGTATTATTAAGATCAGTGGATAAAATACCTGAAATGGTAGACTTTGCACAAGAAGCAGGAGTAGCTACTACTATTATAATGAGTACAGATTACACAGCAATTCCTTTTAATTTAGTTACATTTGAAAGATTGCCTTCTGTAGGTTCAAATAGATGGACAAAAGATCTATTATATGTAGCATTAGGAAATGAGAGATTATATTTAAAATCTTTTAATTCATCTTTTACTAATCTAACTAAAGTCTTAATATTTGGAGTTTTTTCTGATCCTTCTCAAGTGTATTATGCTAATGGAAATGAAGGAGACTATTATGAAGAAGAATTTCCTATTAATAATTCTATGGTAGATCCTATTATTAGATTAACACTAGAAGAACTTACTAGAATTCAAAGACCTAAAGATGTTGTTAATGATGGAGAAGGAATTGAAGATCAAAGATCTAAAGTATAATTATGAGTGAACAAAGAGAACATAAATTTAAAAACTCATATAGTTGTAAAGACTATTGGAGATACTATTGTAAAAATTGTAAACAAATTCCTTATGAGAAATATAAAGAGATATTAGATTTTATTATGGAACAATATTCTCTTCTTATTTCTGAAAAAGCTATGGATATAAAGTTTCCTTATAGATTAGGACAAATAAGAATTAGAAAGTATTTTAAAAGTCCTAAATTTGAAGGAGGAGAATTAGTTAATAATCTTCCTATAAATTATAAAGCTACTAAAGAATTATGGGAATCTGATCCAGAAGCTAAAGAAAATAAACAAGTTATTTATTTGTTAAATCAACATTCTGATGGTTACATGTATCAAATTAGATACACTGTTTCAGATATTGCTAATAGATATGATAAGCTTAGATTTTTAAAATATAAGCCAGCTAGAATAATGTCTAGACAATTTTCTAAAAATATTAGAGAGCATAAAATAGATGCATTAGAACAAGAAAAATATGAGATATGTAAAATTGATTGAACTGTTAGATAGGCTTAAAAGTAATAATATAATGGCAGATTTAAATTATGAAGCAGTAGTAATTTATGTTACTGATTTCTTTCAAATATTAAATTCTCCAAAATTACTTAGAGATTATAAAACAGAATCAGATATAGAAATAAAAGATTACATGGGTAAATTACCTTGTAATTTTGTTAAAGAAGTACAATTAAGAATGAGGCATCATAATAATGATAAAGCTTTCATTCCAATGAGAAGATCTACAGATACATTTCATCCTACAGGAAAACAATATTGTTATCAAGAAGGTCCATCTGATTTAACTTATACAATTAATAATGGAATGATTTATACTTCTTTTAGAAATGGATTTGTTGAAATGGCATATAGAGGTATAGTAGTAGATGAAGATGGAATGCCTATGGTTCCTGAAAACTTTGCTATTATGAGAGCTTTAATTGATTATATTAAAGTTCAATATTATACTATACTAGTAGAAAATATGAGAATGCCTTATCAAGTACTTCAAATGGTAGAACAAAGATATGCTTGGTCTATTGGTAGAGCTAGTACTCAATTACATCAAATGTCATTAGATGAAGCAGAAAACTTTACAAATATAGTTAATAGACTTATTCCTGATTTAAAACAACATGATAAATATTATGCATCATTAGGAAGTAAGGAATATTTAAGAACACAATAATATGGGAATACCTAAGATTGAAAAACATTTGATTAAGGGAATTAATCAAGATATCTCAAAATCTAAGTTTAGCAATGAATATGCTTATGAAATAAGAAATGCTAGACTATTAGCTACAGATAGTCAAACTACTTTTGCTGTAACTAATGAAAGAGGTAATAAAGAATATATTATAACAGATAATAAAGGAAATACTGTAGCAATTAAAGGAATCATATTAGGACATTGTGAAGTTAAAAACTATATAGTATTATTTACACATCAAGAGAATCCAGTTATTGATAGAATTTATAGAATAGATACAGAAACTAATCAAATGATTACTATCTTAGAAGGAAATATGAATTTTAATATTCAACATAAGATAGAAACTATAGGATGGTATGAGTCTGATTCTATTATAAAAGTATATTGGATAGATGGTTTAAATCAACCTAGATATGTAAATATAGCAGATGGAGCTGAGAATGATATTAGTGTTATAGATTTTGTTCCTGAAATTAGCTATGGTAATATTGAAGTTAGCCAAACTACTGGAGGTTTATTTAAAGCAGGAATGATTCAATATGGATATAATCTATATAGAAAATATGGAGCTCAATCTAAACTTAGTGGCCTAAGTGAATTATATGCTATCACTAGTACAGGTAAAGGCTATGAAAAAGATACTAATGTTCCTGTGGCTTTTAATATAACAGTGAATGAAATTCCTGAACAAGGATTTTCTAATATAAAATTATATAGAATACATAGAACTGAATATAATAGTCTTCCTAAGATTAGTCTTATATATGATGGTCCTATAAAAGGTGGAAGTGAATTTACTTATAAAGATAATGGTTTAGTATCACTAGAAGATGTGTCATTAGAACAATTAACTTTTTTAGGATCAGATTTTTTAATTCCTAATTGTATTGCTCAACATTCAAATAGATTAATATTTGCTAATTATAAAGAAGAACATAGTAACTTACAAGATTTAACAGATCCTAATGGTAGATATAAATTTTCTGGAGCTAAAGAAATGGAGGCTGTTAATGGTAGTTACAAAAGTTCTGATAATGATTTAATTAATGCAGGACCTGAATTAATTAGATATACTATAGGAGCTGAAACTCAAATTATAGATACATATACTACATTACCTCCAGAACAACAAAATTTTACCCAAGATATTAATAATACTACAGTTACTGCTAATGAAACTTGGAAAGGAAACATACAATCTAGTTTAAAATATAATCCATATCAGGAAGGACAAAAAGGTAAGATTAAAACATCTTTTAAAAGAGGAGAGAAATATAGATTTGGAATACAATTCTGTAATAAATATGGACAATGGATGGAAGTTATTTATTTAGCAGATATTAAAATTCCTAGAGATAAAAAATCTACTAATCCAAGAGGAAATTTAGAAACTTATACTATAGAACCTTTTAATGAAATAGAAAATGGATTAAATGTTAATATATCTGCTAACTATTCTAGAATAACATTCACATTACCTATAAGTCTTTGCAAGATACTAGTACAAGATTTTGATATTGTTAGAGCTAGAATAGTTAGAGTAAAAAGAGATTTTTCTAACTCAAGTATATTATCTCAAGGTATATTAACT
>OIXH01000472.1_pt1 | contig 49441 bp, 43 predicted proteins | sample 1587741 | NCBI WGS metagenome assembly OIXH01 (sample SAMEA3888916, study PRJEB22519) | human gut metagenome | biome: human gut; feature: human-associated habitat; material: faeces | place: Denmark | collected 2011 | reverse complement strand
AGCTGGGGCGGCTCTACATCATGAAGGGCAAGGGCACCGAGGAGATCAAGGAGCTGGGCTGCGGCGACATCGGCGCCATCGGCAAGATGGATAAGCTCAAGACCGGCGACACCCTCTGCGAGCCCCGCAAGGTCTTCCAGGTAGAGGACATCCCCTTCCCCGAGCCGTGCTACTCCGTGGCCATCGCCCCCAAGACCCGGGGCCAGGACGACAAGGTGGCCCAGGGCCTCAACCGTATGAATGAGGAGGACCCCTCCTTCACCACCGAGAACAACGCCGAGGTCCACCAGATGATCATCCATGCCGCCGGCGACATTCAGGTGGACGTGCTGGTGAGCAAGCTCAAGAGCCGCTTCAACGTAGAGGCCGAGCTGTCCCCGGCCAAGGTGCCCTACCGGGAGAAGATCCGCAAAAAGGTAGAGAAGCAGGGCCGCCACAAGAAGCAGACCGGCGGCAGCGGCCAGTTCGGCGACGTGTGGATCCGCTTTGAGCCCAATCTGGAGCAGGATGAGCTGGTCTTTGCCGAGGAGGTCTTCGGCGGCAGCGTACCCAAGAACTTCTTCCCCGCTGTAGAAAAGGGCCTCAGAGAGGCCGTGGTCCACGGTCCCCTGGCGGGCTACCCGGTGGTCAACCTGAAGGCCACGCTGTACGATGGTTCCTACCACCCTGTGGACTCCTCCGAGATCGCCTTCAAGACTGCCGCCCAGATCAGCTACAAGGCCGCCATGCCCGAGGCCAACCCCGTACTGCTGGAGCCCGTTGGCACCCTGAAGGTGGTCATCCCCGACAGCTACATGGGCGACGTGATGGGCGACATCAACAAGCGCCGCGGTCGGGTCATGGGCATGAACCCCGTGGGCAACGGTGAGCAAGAGGTGGAGGCCGAGGTGCCTATGGCCGAAATGACCTCCTACGCCATCGACCTTCGCTCCATCACCCAGTCCCGGGGCTCCTTCACTTTCCACTTCGTCCGCTACGAGGAAGCCCCTCCCATGGTCCAGGAAAAGGTCATCGCCGAGGCCAAGGCCGCGGAGGACTAAGCTCTCCTTAATACAGCGCAAAAGAACGCCGCCAGTCATCAGACTGGCGGCGTTCTTTGTGTTTGTCGTTACCCTTGTTCACCCATGAGCAGGGCCATGACGGCCTTCTGGGCGTGGAGGCGGTTTTCCGCCTCCTCGAAGATCTCATCGGCGTGGGCTTCAAAGACGGAGGCGGTGATCTCCTCCTCCCGGTGGGCGGGCAGGCAGTGCTGGACCATACAGCCGGGGTGGGCCAGCTTCATGAGCTCGTCGTTGATCTGGTAGGTCCCGGCGAAGGCCTTGACCCGCTTGGCCTTCTCTTCCTCCTGACCCATGGAGGCCCACACGTCAGTGACCAGCACGTCAGCGTCCGCGGCGGCCTCCTTGGGGTCCCGGCAGAGCTGGAAGTCCGCGCCAAAGTCCTTGGCAAAGGCCAGCACCTTGGCATCGGGGTCGTAGCCCTCCGGGCAGGCGATGGCGGCCTTCATGCCGCACTTGAGCGCGCCTACGATGAGGGAGTTGGCCATGTTGTTGCCGTCGCCGATAAAGGTGAGCTTCAAGCCCTCCAGCTTCGTCATCTTCTCCCGGACAGTCATCAGATCGGCCAGCACCTGGCAGGGATGGGCAAAGTCGGTCAGACCGTTGATGACGGGGATGTCGGCATACTGGGCCAGGGTCTCTACCTCGTCCTGGCCGTAGGTGCGGATCATGATGCCGTCGCAGTAGCGGCTGAGCACCCGGGCGGTGTCCTCGATGGGCTCGCCCCGACCGATCTGGCTCTCCTTGCCCGACAAAAACAGGGCGTGACCCCCCAGCTGGTACATCCCGGTCTCAAAGGACACCCGGGTCCGGGTGGAGTTTTTCTCAAAGATCATAGCCAGGGTCTTCCCCGCCAGCACCTGGTGGGGAATGCCGTGCTTGAGAGAGTACTTCATCTGGTCGGCGGTGTCCAGAACGCGCAAAATGTCCTCCCGGGACAGGTCCATCAGCTTCAAAAGGTCTTTCATGGTTTAAACTCCTTCCAGTGTATCCTTCATGATCTTCAGCCCCCGGGCCAGCTCCTCATGGGAAATGAGCAGCGGCGGCAGCAGACGAATGACGTTGTTGCCGGCGGTAAGCACCAGCAGCCCCGCGTCCATGAGCCGGGCGGCTAGTTCCTTATTTACATAGCCGTCCCGGACCTGGACCCCTACCATCAGCCCAAGGCCCCGGGTCCATCCCAGGCAGGGAAGGTCCATGGTCTCGATGCGGTCCCGGAGGTACTGCCCCTTTTCCTTGACAGCCGCCAGCGCGTCCTCGTCCAGGGCGCTGAGCACCGCCAGCGCCGCACTGGCGCAGACGGGGTTGCCGCCGAAGGTGGTGGCGTGGGTGCCTGGGGTCAGCACGTCCCGGCACTTGTCGCTGGCCATCACCCCGCCAAAGGGCAGTCCGCCGGCGATGCCCTTGGCAAAGCTCACCGCGTCAGGCAGGATGCCGTATTGCTGATAGGCAAAGAGGGTGCCGGTCCGGCCCACGCCGGTCTGGACCTCGTCGATCAATAAAAGCCAGTCCCGCTCGGCGCAGAGGACGGCCAGGTCGTGGACAAAGCCCCGGTCCATGGGGAACACGCCGCCCTCGCCCTGGACCAGCTCCAACATCACCGCGCACACATCGTGCCCGGCCACGGCCTCTACGGCGTCCATGGTGGGCTCGGCATAGCGGAAGCCGTCATTGAAGGGGAAAAAGTAATTGTGGAATACGTCCTGGCCCGTGGCCGACAGGGTGGTGATGGTCCGGCCATGGAAGGAATTCTTCAGGGTGATGATGGTGCCCCGGCCCTTGCCGTACTTGTCAAAGGAGTACTTCCGGGCCAACTTGATCATGCCCTCGTTGGACTCGGCCCCGGAGTTGGCGAAAAAGACATTGCTCATCCCCGCCCGGGTCACCAGGGTCTCGGCCAGCTTCACATAGGGCTCGGAGTAGAAGAGGTTAGAGATATGCCCCAGCTTCACCGCCTGCTCCACAATGGCGTTGACCCAGGGCTCGTTCCCATAACCCAGGGAGTTGACCCCGATGCCGGAGGAGAAGTCGATATACTCCTTGCCGTCCACGCCCCAGAGGGTCGCCCCCTGGCCGTGGTCGATGGCCACGTCGAACCGGCCATAGGTCTGCATCACATATTGGTGGTCCTTGGCCTTCAGCGTCTCAAAATCCATAGCTCCTGCCCCCTTATAGGATCATGGTGCCCACACCGGCGTTGGACAGCATCTCGATCAAAATGGAGTGAGGGATACGCCCGTCCAGAATGTGGGCCCGCCGGACCCCGGAGCGGACAGCCTCCACGCAGCAGTCCACTTTGGGGATCATGCCCCCCTGGATGACCCCGTCCTTGACCAAGCCCGGCACGTCGGAGGGATGGACCACCGGGATCAGGGTCTCCTCGTCGTGGGGGTCCCGCAGCAGGCCCCGGACGTCGGTGAGCAAAATGAGCTTTTCCGCGCCCAGGGCGATGGCCAGCTTGGCGGCGGCGGTGTCGGCGTTGATGTTGTAGGCGGTCTCGCCGTCGGTGCCCTGGGCCACGGTGGATACCACCGGGATATACCCGGCGTTCACGCTATCCTCTACAGGCCGGGGATCCACCTGGGTGATCTCCCCCACTAGGCCGTACTTTTCATCCAGCTTCCGGGCCTGGAAGAGCCCGCCATCCATACCGCAAAGGCCCACGGCCCGGCCACCGGTGCGATTCAAAATGGCTACCAGATCCTTATTGACCTTGCCGCACAGCACCTGCTGGACGATATCCATGGTCTCCTGGTCGGTGTAGCGAAGGCCGTCCACAAATTTGCTCTCCTTGCCGATCTTCTTGAGCATCGCCGAGATCTCCGGCCCGCCGCCGTGGACCACCACCACACGGATGCCGATGAGACGCAGCAAGATGATATCCGAGATCACCGCCGAGCGGAGTTCCTCGGACACCATGGCGTTGCCGCCGTACTTCACCACCACCGTCTGGCCGGCAAAGCTCTGGATATAGGGCAGGGCCTCGATCAATACCTGGGCCCGGTCCGCATAGGAAAAAGGCATTGGGTTCACCCTCTTATGTTCTGTAGTCGCCGTTGATCTTGACGTAGTCGTAGGTCAGGTCGCAGCCCCAGCAGGTAGCAGCGGCATCCCCTTCGTGGAGGTCCACCCGGATGATCACCTCGTCCTGGGTCAGGATCTCCTTGGCCTTGTCCTCGTCAAAGCGAAGGCCCGCGCCGTCCTTGCAAACGGCGATCTCTCCGGCTGCGGAGGCAAAGGACACGTCCACATACTCGGGCCGGAAGGGCGCCTTGGAATAGCCCATGGCGCAGAGGACCCGGCCCCAGTTGGCGTCAGCCCCGAACATGGCGGCCTTCACCAGGGAGGAACTCACCACCGCCTTGGCAAGGCGCTCAGCAGTCTCCTCGTTGCGAGCGTCGGTGACGGTGCAGGTCACCAGTCGGGAGGCTCCCTCGCCGTCTCCGGCGATGGAGCGGGCCAGATGGGTACAAAGCTCCATCAGGGCGCTTTGGAAGGTCTCAAAGTCCTCGTCCTCCCACTCGATCTGCTCGTTGCCTGCCATGCCGCTGGCCAGCACGGCGCACATATCGTTGGTGGAGGTATCGCCGTCCACCGTGACCCGGTTGAAGGTCCGTCGGGTCACGGTGTGAAGAGCTTCCTGGAGCATGGCGCTTGTAATGGCGCAGTCGGTGGTGATAAAGCAGAGCATGGTGCCCATGTTGGGGTGGATCATGCCGCTTCCCTTGGCGATGGCGCCCATATGGACGCTCTTGCCGCCAAGTGTAAACTCCACCGCCGCTTCCTTCTTCACCGTGTCGGTAGTCATGATGGCGTTGGCGGCGGCGTCCGAGCCCGCGGCGTCACCGCTCATGGCCTTCACAAGGCCCGGCAGGCCCGCCTGGATGGGGGCCAGGTCGATGTCCACACCGATGACGCCGGTGGAGGCCACAATGAAGTCCTGGGGCTTCAAGCCCGTGGCCGTGGCCGCCATGGTGCACATCTCCAGGGCGTTATCATGGCTCCTGGGGGCGCAGGCATTGGCGTTGCCGGAGTTAGCGATAATGCCCCGGCACACCCCCTCCTCCAGATGCTCCATGGTGATATAGAGGGGCGCGGCCTTGACCCGGTTGGTGGTGTAGACCGCCGCGGCCTGGCACTCGGTCTCAGACAGGATCATCGCCAGGTCCCGTTTGGCCGGGTCGCTCCCCGCCTTCACGCCGCAGTGGACCCCGCCGGCGGAAAAGCCCTTGGCGGCGCACACGCCGCCGTCGATAAATTTCATTGCTACGTCCTCCTTACAATGCCAGGGCCGTATACTCGTCAAAGCCCAGCATGATGTTCATATTCTGTACCGCCGCCCCGGCCGCGCCCTTGCCCAGATTATCAAGCCGGGCGATCGCCAGGGTCTGGCCCTCTTTGCCGGAGACAAAGATCTCCAGATCGTCCTTTCCCGAGCGGTCATTGGCTCCTAAAAAGCCGCTTTCCGGAAGGGGACGGACGGTAATGAGCTTTTCGCCTTGATAGTAGGCCCGGTAGCACGCCTCCACCGCCTGAGGGGATACGTCGTGGAGGGGCAGGCACACCGCCATGCCCTGGGGAAAGTCGCAGATGATGGGACAAAAGATGGGGGCCTTTTCCAGCCCACCCTCTTTCATCATCTCGGGGATGTGCTTGTGGGCAAGGCCCAGGGCATAGTGCCGGGGACTGTCCAGCTCGGCGGGTCGGTCCGGGGCTTCATACTGGGCGATGGCCTTATTTCCGCCGCCGGTGTAGCCCGACAGGGCGTGGATGGTCACGTCCGCGTCTCCCGCCAGCAGCCCCGCGTCCGTCAAGGGCCGCAGCAGGGCGATGGCCCCGGTGGCGTAACAGCCGGGGTTGGCCAGGCGCTGGGCCGTTTTGATCCGCTCACGCCGTCCATGGAGTTCGGGTAGGCCATAGACCCAGCCCGGGCTAGTGCGGTGGGCGGTGGAGGCGTCGATGATCCGGGTGCCGGTCCCCTCCGCCAGCGCCGCCGCCTCCCGGGCGGCGTCATCGGGCAGGCAGAAGAAGGTCAGGTCCGCCTCTCGCATCATCGCCCGTCTGGCCTGGGGATCCTTGCGCTTGTCCGGGTCGATGGTCAGCAGCGTCAGGTCCTCCCTGCCGCTCAGGCGGTCATAGATCTGCAGGCCGGTGGTCCCGGCCTGGCCGTCGATGTATACCTTAGGCTTCAAGACGATGCTCCTTTACAAAGGACTCCATGTTGGCGATCTGCTTTTCCACGCTCTCGCGGCTGGGCCCGCCGTAGACCTTGCGCTGGTTGACGCAGGTGCGCAGCTGGAGGGCCTGGTAAACGTCGGCGTCGAAGAGCTTGGAGATGGAGCGGAAGTCCCGCAGCGTCAGGGTGTCCAGAGTGTCGCCGCTCTTGGTGCACATATTGACAAGCCGCCCTACGATCATATAGGCATCCCGGAACGGCAGGCCCTTCTTCACCAGGTAGTCGGCGCAGTCGGTAGCGTTGATAAAGCCCACCTGGGCCGCCCGCTCCATGTTCCGGGGCAGGATGGTCATGGTGTCCACCATGGCGGCAAAGACAGGCAGACAGAGGTTCACCGTGTCGATGGCGTCAAAGACGGGTTCCTTGTCCTCCTGCATATCCTTGTTGTAGGCCAAGGGAAGGCCCTTCATCACCGTCAAAAGGGTGATGAGGTCACCATAGACCCGCCCGGTCTTGCCCCGGACCAGCTCGGCCACGTCGGGGTTCTTCTTCTGGGGCATGATGGACGAGCCCGTGGAATAGGCGTCGTCCAGCTCGGCAAACTTGAACTCCCAGGAGCACCAGAGGATGATCTCCTCGGCGAACCGGGACAAATGCATCATCAGAATAGACAGCCCGCTCAAAAGCTCCAACGCAAAATCCCGGTCGGAGACGGCGTCCATGGAGTTGTCCATCGGCTTGGCAAAGCCCAGCAGGCTGGCGGTCTCAAAGCGGTCCACCGGATAGGTGGACGTAGCTAAAGCTCCCGCGCCTAAGGGGCTCTCGTCCAGACGCTCCCGGCAGTCCTCCAGCCTCGTCACGTCCCGGCGGAACATATTGGCGTAGGCCATGAGCACATGGGCAAAGGTGGTGGGCTGGGCCCGCTGCATATGGGTGTAACCGGGCATGACGGTGTCCACGTTCTCCCGTGCTTTTTTCAGCAAAACATCCTCCAGGTCCAGCACGTTTTTCACAATGCCGGGAATGGCGTCCTTCACAAACAGCCGGAAGTCCACCGCCACCTGGTCATTGCGGGACCGTCCGGTATGGAGGCGCTTGCCGGTGTCGCCAATGCGCTCAGTGAGGAGCCGCTCCACGTTCATGTGGATGTCCTCAGAATCCTCCGTCAGCTCGGCGGTTCCCGCTTCGATGTCCCGGAGGATGGTCTTCAAGCCGTCGATGATCTTCTCAGCCTCATGTTCCTCGATGATGCCCTGCTTGCCCAGCATGGTGGCGTGGGCAATAGAGCCCCGGATGTCCTGCTGGTAGAGCCGGGCGTCAAAGGAGATGGAGGAGTTAAAGTCGTTGACCAGGGTGTCGGTCTCCTTCTGGAACCGACCTGCCCAGAGTTTCATGGTGATCGCTCCTTAGATAGCGGGAAAGGCGGCAACCTTGGCCGCCGCCTTGTGTCCCGTAGTTTTTACTTGAGTTTGCCCTGCTCCCGCAGCGCCTGGACCGTATCGGGCAGACCCCAGAGGTTGATAAAGCCCTGGGAGTCCTTCTGGTCGTAGTCGCTCTCCTCAAAGGTCACAAGATCCTCGGAGTAGAGGGTCTCGGGAGAAGTCACAGCGGCGGTGATGATGTTGCCCTTGTAGAGCTTGAGCTTCACCTGCCCGGTGACGTGCTTTTGGGTGTCGGTGGCGAAGGCGCTGAGAGCCTCCCGGAGAGGCGTGAACCACTTGCCGTTGTAGACCAGATCGGCGAAGTCCACCGCCAGCTTGCTCTTCATGTGGGCGGTGTCCTTGTCCAGGGTGATCATCTCCAGCACCTCATGGGCCCGGTAGAGGATGGTGCCGCCGGGGGTCTCGTAGACGCCCCGGTCCTTCATGCCCACCAGACGGTTCTCCACGATGTCCAGCAACCCGATGCCATTGGCCCCGCCCAGCTCGTTGAGCTTGCGGATGACGTCGCTGGCCTTCATCTTCACGCCGTCCACCGCCACGGGCCAGCCCTTTTCAAAGTCGATGGTCACATAAGTGGCCTTGTCGGGGGCCTGGATGGGGCTGACCCCCATCTCCAAAAAGCCGGGCTTGTCGTAGAGGGGCTCGTTGGCCGGGTCCTCCAGGTCCAGGCCCTCATGGGAGAGGTGCCAGAGGTTCTTATCCTTGGAGTAGTTGGTCTCCCGGCTGATCTTCAGAGGCACGCCGTGGGCCTCGGCATAGTCGATCTCCTCGTCCCGGCCCTTGATGCTCCACTCCCGCCAAGGGGCGATGATCTTCATGCCCGGGGCGTAGCGCTTGATGGCCAGCTCAAAGCGGACCTGGTCGTTGCCCTTGCCGGTGCAACCGTGACAGATGGCGTCGGCGCCCTCCTTCAGGGCGATCTCCACCAGCCGCCGGGCGATGACGGGCCGGGCGAAGGCGGTGCCCAGCAGGTAGTCCTCATACTTGGCCCCCATCTGCATAGAGGGGATGATGACCTCGTCCACCATCACGTCGGTCAGATCCTCCACATAGAGCTTGGAAGCGCCGGTCTTGATGGCCTTCTCCTCCAAGCCGTCCAGCTCGGTGCCCTGGCCCACGTCGCCGGAGACGGCGATGATCTCGGGATCGTTGTAATTCTCCTTCAGCCAGGGAATGATGATAGATGTATCCAGGCCGCCCGAATAGGCCAGAACGACCTTTTTGATCTGCTTGTCTGCCATGTTGATGACCTCCATTTGTGGGTTTGTCCATAGTCTGCCATAGGCACAAGTTTTACTAAGCTCCCGCTCCGCGCTCGCTAAGTAAAGCTATTGTACCATGCCCAGTGGAAAAATGCAAGGGTTCAACTCGCATAAATATTCTCGGTAATTCCAATTTCACTGGTGATATTCCACAATAAACTGTATATTATTCACTATTGAATGAATATACATGCAAATATGCAAAACAAACGGGCGAACCAGGTTCGCCCGTTTGAATGGATGCGTTTTTTTACTTCTCGTCCAGCAGCTTGCCAAGCTCGGTCATAAAGGTGTTGATGTCCTTGAACTGGCGGTAGACCGAGGCAAAGCGGACATAAGCCACCTCGTCCACCTGCTTGAGCTTTTCCATGACCATGTTGCCGATGTGGACGGTGGTGACTTCGCGCTCCATATCGTTTTGGAGCTTCTGCTCGATCTCGCTGACGATATTCTCCAGGGTACCCAGGGACACCGAGCGCTTCTCGCAGCTCTTGAGCATACTGCCCAGCAGCTTGTTGCGGTCAAAGGCCTGGCGGGAGCCGTCCTTTTTGATAACCACCAGCGGCACGCTCTCGATGGTCTCATAGGTGGTAAAGCGCTTGTGGCACACCAGGCATTCTCTCCGGCGGCGGATACTGGCGCCCTCGTCGGCGGGCCGGGAGTCCACCACCTTGCTCTCGGGGTTGGCGCAATAGGGACACTTCACAGGACATCGCTCCTCTTTCCGAAACGGTATTATGTAAATCGCTAAGGGCAGTATACCATATCTTGTGGCAAATGGGTAGTCTTTTTTGAAAAAAATTTTCCAACAGGCATAAAGCCGGCCACCCAGCGCACACTAGGGACATGGAATCGAGGTGAATAGAGATGTCCAACCAGAACCAGAACCAGAATCCCAGCAACAGTCAGAACCGTAACCAGAATCAGCCCCAGAACCAGTCCTGCCCCAGCAACCGCAAGAACCAGCAGGACCCCGAGAACAAGAAGCGCCAGAGCGATCCTACCGACCGCAAGTAAAAAGCGCTTCGACCAAACGTACCCACCCTTTGCCCTCCGGCCAGTTGCCGGAGGGTTTTTCTTCGCTCATTGATATCCCAAAAGGCCCCGGACCGACACCTCCCCCGAGGCTATCCGCCCCTCGGTCCCGTCGGGAAGCCGGACCAGGAGCGAAAAATCGTCGTCCACATCCAATGCGGTGGCGACGGTCTCTCCCTGGGGACGGACCAGCTTGATCTCCCGGCCCAGGGTGACGCACCGGCGGCGGTATTCGGCCAGGTATCCCTCCCGTCCATCGGGGAAGGCGGCATTCATGGCGTCCAGCTCGCCGAGCAGCGCCCGGGCCAGGTCGGCCCGGCGGACCTCCGCCCCCAGCATGGCCAGGGACACGGCCTTGTCCGCTAGTTCTGGGCCAAAATCGGCGGCAGTCTGGGACAGGTTGGTGCCCATGCCCACCACCACGTAGCTCAGCGCCCCGGTCTCCGCCTCCACCCCCAGCTCGGTGAGGATGCCGCAGAGCTTTTTCCCATCCACCAGCACATCGTTGGGCCATTTTATACTGGGCTTTGCGGAGCAAAGTCCCTCTACTGCCCGGCAAACGGCGATGGCCGTCCAGGCGGTCAGCTGGCTCACCTGCTCCAAGGGGACCTGAGGGCGCAGTAAAACGGACAGATACAGTCCCTTCCCTGCCAGAGACTGAAAGGACCGGCCCCGGCGGCCTTTTCCTCCAGTCTGGACCTCCGCCGTCACCGCCACCCCCGTGGGCGCACCCTGGATGGCCCGGCGCTTGAGTTCGTCGTTGGTGGAGTCCACACTGTCAAGGCAAACCACTTCACAGCCCACCACACGGCTAGGGTCGGCCAGCCGCTCCCCCCGGAGCAGGTCGGGCTCCTCCAGCAGCCGATAGCCCCGGGTGGGCAGGGCCTCGATGGCGTAGCCCTCGCTCCGCAGGGTGGTCACTGCCTTCCAAACCGCCGCCCGGCTCACCCCCAGCTCCCGGCTCAACACCTCGCCGGACAAAGGCTCCGTGCGGCCCTCCAAGGCTCGCAGCAGCGCTTCCTTTACCATGCTTAACCCTCCTTTTTGCCCTCAGTTTACCCCACTGGGCGGCCGCTTGTCAACCAATTTTCCAAAATGGGTTTACAAATCCAAGCGGGCATGCTATACTTCTAGTAAACCAAGTTAAGAAGGGAGGTTTACTAGTATGGATCACAAGGTCAAAAATCTGGTCCTGGCGGCGGTCTTCGCCGCCCTCACCGCCGTCAGCGGCTTCCTGAAAATTCCCTTCGGCCCCATGTCCATCACCCTCCAGACCATGCTGGCCGCCTTGGCGGGCATCGTTCTGGGGCCAAAATGGGGGGCGGCATCCCAGGCGGTCTATGTGGCTCTGGGGCTGCTGGGCCTGCCCATCTTCACCATGGGCGGCGGCCTGGGGTATGTGCTCCAGCCCAGCTTCGGCTTTCTGCTGGGCTTCCCGCTGACGGCGGCAGTCAGCGGCCTATTGGTAGGTCAGCGCCCCTCTGTCCTGCGCTGTGGGGCCGCCGCCGCGGTGGGCATTCTGGCAGGCTACGTTATCGGCGTGCCCTATATGGGTCTGGTGCTGAACCTCTACCTGGGCAAGGGCCTCAGCGTGTGGCAGGTGGTGGAGAGCGGCCTTCTCATCTACCTCCCCGGCGAATGCGTCAAGATCGCCGCCGCCGCGGTGGTAGCCCCGCCTCTGAAACGGGTCCTGGCGCACACGGCAGCGTAATAAAAGGGACGGCCCACGGGCCGTCCCTTTTGTGATGGCGTTTTATTTGGTCTCAATGAAAATGCCCTTGTCGGCGCTCCAGTCCACGGTGAAGCCCAGGGCTGTGCCTAGGTCACGGAGCTTGTAGTAGGTATAGGCCCCGCCGTTGTCGTCCTTTAGCACGATAGCGTCCAGCGCGGCGGCCTTGCCGTTGATCCTGGTCTCTGCCGTGGCAGTCTCATAGGCCCGGTCACCGCGGAAGGGCGTTTTCATCTCCGAGCCGTTGGGGACATAGTCCTTCCCGGTCTCGATGTTCACCGCTCCGTCCCAGACCACGTTGAACTGGACGGCGGAGCCGCTGAGAATGGAAGCCACGTCCCGGAGCTTGATATAATTGGTGTCGTTGCCGTTTGCGTCCTTGAGGGCGTAACACTGGAACTCCACGGAAACGCCGTTCACCAGCACCGGCTGGGTGGAGGGGCTGGCGACAACGCCAGTTTCTTTTGTAGTTTTACTGAAGCGGAGCGCTCCCCATTTTCCATCCCGTTCCACCACCGCCAAACCATCGCTGACATCTAAAGCGTGGTCATACGCAATGGCCGTGACTTCCTGTCCCAGTTGATCAACGTAGCCATATTTACCGTTCAGCCGCACCGCCCCATAGCCCTCGGAGAATTCATGGGTGTAATCATATTGAGGCGGCACAATTTCCCGCCCCTCTATATTTACATAGCCGTATTTACCATTCCAGTGCATTGACACGATACCTTCATCAAGCGGCGGAATATATGTCTCTTCATCATATTTGCACTCCACGATTTCCCGTCCATTTCTATCTATAAGGCCCCACTTGATCCCCTCCCGCGTGCTTCTAGTCACCACTGAAACACCGTGATCAAGGTTCTCAGCCGTCGTATAGGGCAGATCGCAGGGTACTACCTCTTGCCCCGTTGGGTCAATGAAGCCCACTTGTCCGCCCATCTTCACAACTGCCAGCCCTTCTGAAAAGCTCCCACCGTAGCTATAACAAAAGGGCACTACCAGGTTGCCTTTCGTATCAAAATACCCTGTTTTTCCATCTGGCGTATCCGCTAGGATCAGCCCTTCCCCAGCATACCATAGCCGAGGGTATTCACAGGGGATGATCTCCTGCCCCGTGGCCATATCGACCATGCCCAGGTCGTACTGCCAGTTACTTTCCAAAACCGTGGCAATTCCCGGTTCCTCACAATCCCACGCATAGACGTACTTGCAGGGCACCACTTCATTGCCGCTGTGGTCAATAAAGCCATACATCAGATCTCTTTTGTTGTCAAACCGACGACGTACGATTGCGAAGCCGTTGGAAAAACTCTCTGCCCCTGCATATTGGAATGGGATGACTACATTCCCGCTAGTATCGATGTAGCCCCACTTGCCATCCTTCTTCACTGCTGCTAAGCCTTCCGAAAATTCCGGCCACAGGGTCTCATTCTCATATTGGCAAGGAATGACCTCATTGCCACTCTCATTAATAAATCCCCATTTTCCGTCCAACTCCACCGCAATCAGGTCGCCTCGATTTCCAAGATTCATAATGCTGTCATATTTGCACGGCACCACCGTTCTCCCCTCAGCATCCAGAAGGCCTTCCTTACCATCCAGCCTGACCTCTGCCAAACCATTATGGAACCACGACACACTATCATATTTATAAGCTCCGACAGCTTTGCCGCTGGTGTCCACAAAGCCCCACTTCTTCTTTAGCCGCACCGGCGCGATACCTTCGCGGAATTTCCACATCTCATCATAATAGAGGGGTATGGCCTCTGTAACATCGTACTCTGTCGCCCCAACCCAAGGACTCAGCGCACACACCATGACTAGCAACAAAATCAGGCTCAGCAGTCTCCTCTTCATGTTTCTTCCTCCTTAATGCTCTTTATTTCCCCCATCGGGGGAAATAGGAAGAGTACTCTTCCTGCGTTCATTATACCATATTCTAGCCATATTGCAAGGAAAAGCAAGAGAGCGAGGGCAAAGCCCTCGCTCTCTTGCTTTTCTTTTTACGTTGCAGGTCCAGCTTACGCCTGGGGACCAGCGGCCACCAGAGCCTTGCCGGCGTCGTTGGTGGTGTACTTGGCGAAGTTCTTCACGAAGCGGGAAGCCAGATCCTTGGCCTTCTCCTCCCACTCCTTGGGATCGGCGTAGGTGTCCCGGGGATCCAGGATGGCGGGATCCACACCGGGCAGAGCGGTGGGAACCTGGAAGTTGAACATGGGGATGGTCTTGGTGGGAGCGGTCTCGATGGAGCCGTCCAGGATGGCGTCGATGATGCCGCGGGTGTCCTTGATGGAGATGCGCTTGCCGGTGCCGTTCCAGCCGGTGTTCACCAGGTAAGCCTTGGCGCCGGAGGCCTCCATGCGCTTGACCAGCTCCTCAGCGTACTTGGTGGGGTGCAGCTCCAGGAAGGCCTGACCGAAGCAGGCGGAGAAGGTGGGGGTGGGCTCGGTGATGCCGCGCTCGGTGCCGGCCAGCTTCGCGGTGAAGCCGGAGAGGAAGTAGTACTTGGTCTGCTCCGGGGTCAGGATGGAGACCGGGGGCAGAACGCCGAACGCGTCGGCAGACAGGAAGATCACGCTCTTGGCATCCGGGCCGGAGGAAACCGGGCGGACGATGTTCTCGATGTGGTCGATCGGGTAGGACACACGGGTGTTCTCGGTGACGGACTTGTCGGCGAAGTCGATCTTGCCGTTCTCGTCGAGCGTGACGTTCTCGAGCAGGGCGTCGCGGCGGATGGCGTTATAGATGTCCGGCTCGGATTCCTTGTCGAGGTTGATGACCTTGGCGTAGCAGCCGCCCTCGAAGTTGAAGACGCCGTTGTCGTCCCAGCCGTGCTCGTCGTCGCCGATGAGCAGACGCTTCGGGTCGGTGGAGAGGGTGGTCTTGCCGGTGCCGGAGAGGCCGAAGAAGATGGCGGTGTTCTTGCCGTTCTTATCGGTGTTGGCGGAGCAGTGCATCGAGGCAATGCCCTTGAGCGGCAGATAGTAGTTCATCATGGAGAACATGCCCTTCTTCATCTCGCCGCCGTACCAGGTGTTGATGATGACCTGCTCACGGCTGGTGATGTTGAAGGCAACGCAGGTCGCGGAGTTCAGACCCAGCTCCTCGTAGTTCTCGACCTTGGCCTTGGAGGCGGTGTAGACGACGAAGTCCGGCTCGAAGTTGGCCAGCTCCTCCTCGGTCGGGCGGATGAACATGTTCTTGACAAAGTGTGCCTGCCAAGCGACTTCCATGACGAAGCGGATGGCCATGCGGGTGTCCTTATTCGCGCCGCAGAAGGCGTCCATGACGAACAGGCGCTTGCCGGACAGCTCGTTCTGCGCCAGAGCCTTGACCTTCGCCCAGGTCTCCTCGCTCATCGGATGATTGTCGTTCTTATACTCGTCGGAGGTCCACCAGACGGTGTTTTTGGAGTTCTCGTCCATGACGATGTATTTATCCTTGGGGGAACGGCCGGTGTAGATGCCGGTCATGACGTCAACTGCGCCGAGCTCGCTGACGCGGCCGACCTCGTAGCCGGACAGGCCTTCCTTGGTCTCCTCTGCGAAGAGCGTTTCATAAGACGGATTGTGGAGGATCTCGGTAGCACCGTTGATGCCATACTTGCTCAAATTCAGTTCTGCCATTGTTAAAACCTCTTTTCAAAAATATGCTGGGCAGGCCGGGGATCGACCCGCCTTGCTGGTGGCTGAACGCCATTGCTTACCGAATATCATTATAGCATGAGTCCGGGTTCTTGGCTATAGACAATTTGTAGAAATTTGTAAAAAATGCATGAACTTTCCGCGCGGGTTTCACGATTCACCATGGCCGAACGCATCCCCGCCGCGCACGGCGGCGTAATCGCGGATGATCGTCTGCGCCGCGTGCAGGGCGTTCTCCTTGGCCGCCAGATTGTAGGTCAGGGTCGGCTTGTCGGCCTTGGGCGAGAGAAACAGGCGCTTCTGATATTCCTGCTTGGCGCAGAGCGCACCGATGGCGTTGAAATCGAAGCCCGCCAGCGTGAAGCAGAGCGTTCTGCCCTTCTGACTGATGTCGCTGACGCCGGAGGCGGCAGCTCTTGCACGCAGCAGGGCAATGTCGATCAGGTTCATTGCGCCTCTGGGCAGGTCGCCGTAGCGGTCGACCATCTCGTCGAGCAGCTCATCGGCGTCCTCCTGCGAACGGATCGCGGCCATGCGGCGGTAGAGATCCATGCGCTGCTCGCCGGAGGAGACATAGCTCTTGTCGATGTTCGCCGTGACGTCGAGGTCGGCCGTGCAGGCGACCTCCTCGACCGGCTTTTCGCCGCGCTCCTCCAGAATGGCCTCCTCGAGCAGCTTGAGATAGAGGTCATAGCCGATCGAGATCATATGGCCGGACTGCGCCGCGCCGAGCAGGCTGCCAGCGCCGCGGATCTCGAGGTCGCGCATCGCGATCTTGAAGCCCGAGCCGAACTCGGCATAGTCGCGAATGGCGTTCAGCCGCTTTTCGGCGACCTCCGTCAATACTTTACCCCGTCGGAAGGTCAGATATGCAAAAGCGTGGCGGCTGCTGCGGCCGACGCGGCCGCGAATCTGGTGCAGCTGCGCAAGGCCGAGCTTGTCGGCATCCTCGATGATGAGCGTGTTGACGTTCGGAATGTCGATGCCCGTCTCGATGATCGTCGTGCAGACCAGAATGCGGATCTCGCCCTCGGCCATGCGCTGCATGACGTCGCTCAGCCCCTCCTCGCCCATTTTTCCGTGGGCGACGCCGACCTCGACGTCCGGGAAGGCCTTCTTGATGCGCGCGGCGCACTGCTCGATGCTCTCGACGCGGTTGTGCAGGTAGTAGACCTGCCCGCCGCGCTCCAGCTCGCGCCGGATGGCGTCCATCAGCACCGGCTCGGCGTATTCCAGCACGAAGGTCTGCACCGGATAGCGGTCGTGCGGCGGCTCCTCGATCGTGGACATATCGCGAATGCCCGACAGCGCCATGTTCAGCGTGCGCGGGATCGGCGTGGCCGAGAGCGTCAGCACATCCACGCCGCGCGAAAGCTCCTTGAGCTTCTCCTTGTGCGTCACGCCGAAGCGCTGCTCCTCGTCGACGATCAGCAGGCCGAGATCATGGAACTGCACGTCCTTTTGCAGCAGCTTATGCGTGCCGACGATGAGATCGAGCGTACCGGCACGCAGGTCGGCCATGTTTTTCTTGACCTGTGCCGGGGTGCAGAAGCGCGACAGCACGCCGATCTGCACCGGGAAGCCCCGGAAGCGGTTGACCGCCGTCGTATAATGCTGCTGCGCCAGCACGGTCGTCGGCACAAGAATGGCGACCTGCTTGCCGTCGAGGATCGCCTTCATGGCCGCGCGCAGCGCGACCTCGGTCTTGCCGAAGCCGACGTCGCCGCAGAGCAGGCGATCCATCGGCTGGGGCGCCTCCATATCGGTTTTGATCTCCTCGATGCAGCGGAGCTGGTCGTCCGTCTCGGCATAGGGGAAATTCTGCTCGAATTCCGCCTGCCACGGGCTGTCGGCCGCAAAGGCGAAGCCCATGCGCCGCTTACGCTCGGCGTAGAGCTTGATGAGGTCGATCGCCAGCTCCTTGGCCGCTGCCTTGGCGCGGGTCTTGGTCTTCTCCCAGGTGTCGCCGCCGAGCTTGTTGAGCCGCACGGCCGTCTCCTCGCCGCCGCCGATGTATTTGGAGATCAGGTCGAGCTGTGTCGCCGGAACATAGAGCACATCCGAGCCCTGATAGGCGATCTTGACATAGTCCTTGACCGCGCCGTCGATCTTCATCTGCTCCATGCCGACATAGCGGCCGATGCCGTGGTATTCGTGCACGATGAGGTCGCCCGGCGAAAGGTCGGCAAAGGAGTCGAGCTTCTGCCGATTGGACGCCTTGGCCTTGTGCCTGCGGGTCCTGGGCTGCTGCGGCGCGATGAGCTGTCCCTCGGTCAGAACGGCCAGATGCAGATCGGGGTATTCCATGCCGAAGGGCAGCGCCCCGTCCGTCAGCAGGATCTGCCCGGCCCTCGGCAGCTTCTCCAGCGGGAAGGCCAGAAACGCGCTCAGCCCCTTTTCGCGGAGCATCTGCGCCAGGATCTCCCCGCGTCGGCGGTTGCCGCAGAGCACGAGCGAGGCAAAGTCGTTTTTCTGATAAAAGCTCAGGTCGGTCACGGCGGCGTCCAGATTGCCGCCGTAGCTCGGAAGCTGCTTGGCAGTCACGTTCACGAGCAGCCTCGGCTCCAGACTGCGCGGATAGGCCGCAGCCAGGAACGAGTCGAGAAAGACCGCCCCGTGGCCGTGCAGACGGTCGCAAATATCCTCCCAGCCGCCGGAAAATTCGCACAGCTCGCCGCACAGCAGGCCGGATTGCAGCAGGCTGTCGAGCTGCATCCCCTCCTCCTCGGTGAAGCGGTAGGCCGAGCGGCGCAGATTGCCGTGGTCGCAGAAATAGACCGGCGCATCCGCAGGCAGATAGTCCGCTGCGCAGGCGAATTCCGGATAGATCAGCGCCATATAGCGGTCGGCCGCCGAGAAGCTCACGCCGCTCTCAAGCGCCTCGGCGTCCTCGGTCAGCGTTTTGATGAGCGCCTCGTTCGGCGCGCGGCGGCGCCTCTGCCGCGCGATCAGGCCGCGCAGCTCGTCGGCCAGCCCCTCCGTGCCCTGCGGATGCAGCCGGGGCAGCGTCTCTGCAACGGGCAGCAGCACGGCGCGCTCCGCGTTCTCCACGCGGCGCTGGCTGACAGGATCAAAGAAGCCCATCGCGTCGATCTCGTCGCCGAAGAACTCGATGCGCACCGGCTGCTCATGCGCCGGGGAATAAACGTCGACGATGCCGCCACGCACAGCGAACTGCCCCACACCCTCGACGAGCGTGCAGCGGCTGTAGCCCGACTGCGTCAGGCGGAAGATCAGCTCCTCGGGCGTGATCGGCGCGTCGGGTGTGACGGTCAGGGCGCAGGCGCGCAGCAGCTCCGGCGGCATTGTGCGCAGGCAGAGCGCCTCCCAAGTCGTGATGACAGTCGTCGGCGCGGTCAAAAGCGCATAGAGCAGCTTCAGGCGGCGCTGCTCCCACCCGCGCGAGATCGCTGATGCCGCGTAGAATGTCAAATCACGGCTGGGCAGCAGCGGATATTCCTCGTTGAGGAAGGCCTTCAGCTCCTCCTGCAAGCGGCGTGCGGCCATCTCGTCCTGACAGACGATCAGCGCCGGACGCCGCAGCTCCTCCTGCAGCGCCGCGATCAGATGCGACCGATTGATCTGCGCCGCGCCCGAGACGCCGACCGGCTCGTTCCTGCGCAGCGCCGCGCAGAGCGCATTCCAGTCGGGCAGCGCGTGCAGCGCCTGAAGCAGCTGCTGAATCATATTCCTTCCTCCTTTTCACCAAACGCAGAAAGCGGAAAGCGGGCTTTCGCCCGTTTTCCGTCATTTTTGTCTTTTTATATATTTTTATTCCGGTTTCCTGCCGTTGAATCGGTTCGCAGCCTCCGGAACGCCGTTTTGCAGCACCTCGAGCGCCGCAAGACCGGCGTCGTCGAGGGCGGGGACGAGCCGCTTTTCCTCGGAGGCGGTAAAGTTCGAGAGCACCCAGTCGGCCAGCTCATATTCCGGGCAGGGCTTCGCGCCCACGCCGATCTTCACGCGCGGGAACGCCTCGGAATTCAGCGCCCCGATGATCGACTTGATGCCGTTGTGGCCACCGGCCGAGCCGGACGCGCGCACACGCAGACGTCCGACCTCCAGCGAAATATCGTCGGACAGCACCAGCACGCGCTCCGGCGGCAGCTTATAAAACCGCGCCGCGTCCATCACGGACAGGCCGGAGGCGTTCATGAAGGTCTGCGGCTTGAGCAGGATCAGCTTCTGTCCCTGCCAGAGCGCCTGCCCGTAAAGCCCGCGGAATTTCGCGCGGTCGAGCCTCGTGCCGAGGCGCTCGGCCAGCCGGTCAACGGCGCGGAAGCCGACGTTATGCCTTGTGCGGGCATAGTTGTCGCCGGGGTTGCCGAGGCCGACGATCAGCCAATCGCAGGAGGGCTTTCTCAGCAGCATCAGAACAGGCTCGAGATCGACGTCTCGTTATAGATGCGCGTGATGGCCTTGGCAAAGGTCGGCGCGGCGTCGAGATAGTGGATCTTCTTGCCGGTGTAGCCCGCGACGGGCGGGATCGTGTTGAGCAGCACCAGCTCCTCGATGCAGCTGTTTTCGATGCGCTCGAGCGCCGGGCCGGAGAGCACGCCGTGCGTGGCGCAGGCATAGACGGCCTTGGCCTTGCCGATGGTCTTGATGGCCTCGGCGGCGTTGCACAGGGAGCCGGCGGTGTCGACGATGTCGTCATAGAGGATGCAGGTCTTGCCCTCGACGTCGCCGATGACGTTCATGACCTCGCACATATTCGCGCGCTGGCGGCGCTTGTCGACGATGGCCAGACCCATGTGCACCTTGGCCGCGAAGGCGCGGGAGCGCGAGACGGAGCCGATGTCGGGCGAGACGACGCAGAAATCGTCGTGGTTATAGACGTTCTCGTCGAATTTGGACATATAGTAGCGGGTAAAGAGCGGATTGCCCATCAGGTGATCGAGCGGAATGTCGAAGAAGCCCTGAATCTGCGCGGCGTGCAGGTCCATGGTCAGCACGCGGTTGGCACCGGCGGTCGTGATGAGGTTGGCGACGAGCTTGGCCGAGATCGGGTCGCGGCCCTTGGCCTTGCGATCCTGCCGGGCATAGCCGAAATACGGAATGACGGCGGTGATGCGGCCGGCCGAGGCGCGGCGGAACGCGTCGATCATGATGAGCAGCTCCATCAGGTTGTTGTTGACGGGCTTGCAGGTGGACTGCACGACGAAAACGTCGCAGCCGCGCACCGTTTCGTTGATCGAAACGGAGATTTCGCCGTCGGCAAACGCCGTGACGGTGCTGTCGCCGAGATCCAGCCCCAGCTCGGAGCAGATCCCGCGCGCGAAGGGCATGTTGGAATTGGCACTGAATACTTTGATTTGGTTGCCGTGTGCGATCATTCGAAGTACCTCTGTTTTTCCGAGCCAAACGCTCTTTATAATGCGCCGCCGCGTCGGCGGCCGGTCAAAAAGAAGCGCCCGACACCGCTGTCGGATCGATCCCGGCAGCCACGCGAGCAGACTTCATCCAAACGGCGCTCAGGCGCAAAAAAACCGCGCGTTCCGCTGCGGCCACGCCGCACAGCACTCGCCGTTCCATTGCCCTCACGCCCCTTTCGGTTATTGCAAGTTTATTATAACAGATATTTTTTGTTTGTCCACCGCTTTTGCAGAAGAATTCCGCCAAATTCCTGCAAAATTCTCCCCTGTTTTTCGTCAAAAAGCGGCAAACGGCGCAAAACCGGCAAAAAATCAGCCGTTTCGCGCCGTTTGATCGGCAGCCGCGCCCTCTGCGAGCGCCAGCTTTTGCGCGCGGGTCAGGCGCTTGATCGCCGCCTCCCGGCGCAGCGCCGCACTTCGGTCGGCGCAGTCCTCGCGATAGATCGGCTCAAGCGGCCCGCGTCCGCGCGTATATTTTGCGCCGCGCCCGCTGCTGTGGGCGGCAAGGCGGCGCGGAAAGTCATCGGTCGAGCCGGTGTATAGCGTGCCGTCGGCGCAGCGCAGGATATAAACGCACCACTGCTTCACGCCTCGATGTCGATCGCGCAGCGCTCCGTGCGGATGGCCTTGCAGAGCGCCGAGACGGCCAGATGGCGGGGGTCGTTTTTGTAAGCCGCGACGTCCTCAAGCGAGTCGAAGTCGGCCACGAGGGCGGCGTCGAAGCCCGTGCCGGGCGTGAGCGTGCGGCGCACCTGCATGGCGCGGAGCTGCGGGATCACGCCCTCGAGCGCCGCAAGGCGGTCGAGGAACTCCGACGGGTCGGCGCCCTCCTTGAATTTCCACATCACAATGTGCTGAACCACGTTGTTTCCCTCCGATTCGTGTGAAGGCTCAAAGCCTTTCGGCCCGGACGAGCGGCATACTCATGCAGCGCGGGCCGCCGCGCCCGCGGCTCAGCTCGCCGCTGGGGATGCGCAGAACCTGCACGCCCTCGTCCTCCATAAGCTGGTTGGTAACATAGTTGCGGTCATAGGCAATGACCGTGCCCGGACGGATGCACAGCGCGTTCGAGCCGTCGTTCCACTGCTCGCGCTGTGCCGCGATGCTGTCGCCGCCGCCGCAGCGCAGCAGCTTGACCCGCTCAACGCCCACGGCCTCGGCCAGCGTCTGCCCGACGCTCTGCTCGAGCGCGCGTGCCTCGGGCACGCCCTGCCTGCCGGGCGTCAGCTCATAGATGCGCACCTGGTCGAGAATGGACGGATGAACCAGAAATTTGTCGGTGTCGATCTGCGTCAGGACGGTGTCCAGATGCATAAAGGCGCGCTGGCTCGGGATGTCAAACGCCAGCACCCTGCGGATCTCGGCGTTCGGGTCGCGGAAAATATTGCGCGCAAGGCGCTCGACGGCCTCGGGCATCGTGCGCTGAGAGATGCCGACGGCAATCGTCCCGGCGCTGAGGTTCAGGATGTCGCCGCCCTCGATCGCGAACGGCTCGCCGGGCGTGTAATAAAACGGCACCCTTCCGGCATAATCCGGGTGATAGCGCAGGATATAGTCCCCGAAGATCGTCTCGCGGTTGCGCGTGACGGAATACATCCGGTGGACGGAGACGCCATGTCCGATGCTGGCAAAGGGATCGCGCGTGAAATACAGATTCGGGATCGGATCGAGCACGAAGTGCATCCGGTCGCCGCGCAGGGAGGCCAGACTCTGCCGACCGTGGAAGGGCAGCTCGTCAAAGCGCACGCCGGTCATGGTCTTTTCGACCAGCGCCGTCTCGCTCGGCAGCGAGAGCAGCAGCTCCGTCAGCGCCTCGCGGTAGCTCATGGCCGTGCAGCCGCTGCAATTGATGAAATCGATGACGAATTGTTCCTTCAGGCGCTCGTCCTGCGCCAGCGTCTGCGCCGTCAGCTCGGAGAGGTAGACCACCTCGACGCCGTTGTCGCGCAGCGTCTGGGCGAAGGCGTCGTGCTCCTTCTGCGCGCCGCGCAGATAGGGGATGTCGTCAAACAGCAGGCGCTCCAGCGCGTTCGGAACGAGCTGCTCCAGCTCCGCACCGGGGCGGTGCAGCAGGACGCGCTTCAACGGCATGATCTCGCTTTTGATCTGAATGGACACGCAAACCCCTCCTGTCGCCCAAGATCGCCGCAGTCGTTTCCGATCTCGGGTCTGTTTCTCTGGAAACCAGTATATCACAAAAAGTGGAAAAATACAACGCATTTTTCAAACTTTCTGTGTCGGTTTCCCTTTGATTCATGAATATTAACGTCAAAAAACGAATTTTATATAATTATACAGATTTTTGCTTTTTCGATCGTGCTTTTTGCAAAAAAATACACCCGTCCGCGACGGGTGTACAATTGACTGTCAAGGCGGGCAGCTCGCCGCGCCGTTTTCCGAAAACGCATACCAGCGCTCGACGGCCTCACCGGCGTCAAAGCCGAGCCGGTCGTAAAGGCGCATGGCGGAACGGTTCTCCGCCGCGCAGGTCAGCCGCAGCCGCTCCCCCTGCGCAAGCGCGGCCAATGCGCAGACGCAGTCAGCGCCGCGCCCGCGCTCGAGCGCCGCGACGGCGCGCAGCGTGTCTCCGCTGACTGCGCCGAGGCCGATGCGCCGTCCGCCTTCGACCACGAAGCAGGCGCCGCGCGCGTCGCAGACACTCGCGGCCGCAGGGACGCTGCGAAAGCGTTCGCGATACAGCCGCTGCCATTCGTCTGCCTCGTCGGGTCGGATCGGCACGGCCAGCGCCCCGGTCGGCGGCAGCGCCGTGCGCAGGATCGAGCGCGGCAGCAGCGTGGCATAGGCCGCGCCGTCCGCGTGAACGTCCGCGCCGCCGTAATAGACCCGCTCCGCCCCGGCCGCGCGGCAAAACCGCGCGCACTCGGTCAGCAGCTCCTCCTGCGAGGTAAAAACGCCGCGCAGGAGGACGTAAGCCTCCCCACGCGGCGGAATTTCCCGCAGGATCAGCGTCGCGATACCCGACGGAACGGTAAAAACCGGAATATCCCGCATCAGAGCAGGTTCTCGTCGTAGTGCGCGCGCACGCCGCCGATGAATTTCGGGCGTGTCCGCGCGGCAAGCAGCAGCGCCTGCCCGATGTGATCGATGCCGAGGCGAAGCGGCACGGCGACCTCCCTGAGATGCATCCCGATGAGCGTCCCGCCGATGTCAAGCCCGGCGTCGGCGCGGATGTGCTCCACGGCGACCGGGTCAGCGAACGCCCGGTACGCTGCCGTGGCGAACGAGCCGCCCGCCTTCGGCTGCGGCACAACGTTCACGATATCGCGCCCCTGCGCCGCGCGGCGCTCGACGATGAGCGCACGGTTCAGATGCTCGCAGCACTGCGCCGCCAGCTCCACGCCGTGTGCCTGCAGCACGTCATAGATCGCGCGAAACACGGTCTCGGCCACCTCGGGCTGAGAATCCGTGCCGATGCGGCTGCCGCAGATCTCGCTCGTCGAGCAGCCGACGACCACCAGCTCGCCCGCGCGGAGCTTTGCCTGCTCGCAGAGCAGCTCGGCCGCGCGTTTTGCCTGTTCACAGATCTCCTGCATGACTTAAAACCCTCTTTCCCATTTGTCCAGCAGGCGGCTGCGGCGCAACGCCAGCAGGAGCAGCGTCGCGATTGCGGCGTTGATGCCGGCCTGCGGCAGATTCGTCGCGAGCAGGCTCGCGCTCGCCGTCGCCGGTGCATAGACCACGCATTCAAAGGCGAAGTAGCCCGCGCACATCACCAGCTCGCCCGTGACCGCCGCCAGCAGCAGACCCGGAAGGCGCTTGGGCAGTCTGCGGTAGATCGCGCCGGCCGTCAGGGCGACCAGCGCCTTGATGACGAGCGTCGCGGGGGCATAGACCGTGTAGCCCAGCAGCAGATCGGCGCAGCCCGAGCCGATCCCGGCGGCGGCGATGCCGTAAGGCCCGCCGAGCAGGAAGGCGCCCAGCAGCACGATCGTGTCGCCGAGGTTGAAATATCCGTTGAACATCGGAATGGGGAACGCCGCCGTGAGCGCGCAGGTCATTGCTGCGAACACGGCCGCGGCAATCAGACAGCGGAGCGTCTTGGATTGTGTTTTTGCGTTTGCCTGTGTCATGGATTTCTCTCGCTTTCTTTTTTCGCAGCCTTGCGCTGCCTCAGTTCAGGGTATTTTCCGAACGCACGGTGTCGACAACATCCTTCTGGGCAAAATACGCGTCGAGCACGCTGCGCGTCGCGTCGCCGAGGAAGCCGCCGCCGCCGGCCTTTTCGACATACATATAAACGGCGATTTGGGGATCGTCCATCGGCGCATAGACCATGAACGCGCCGTGGTCCGAGCCGAGGGAGCCGTGCTCGGCCGTGCCGGTCTTGGCGCAGACGTCGATGCTGTAGCCGCGGTAAGCGCCGCTGGCCGTGCCGCCGGAGAGCGTCGTCATGTGCATACCGGTGGTGTAAATATAGTAGGCCTCGTCGCTGATCTCCAGCTGGCCGAGGATCTCCGGCTCGTTTTTATACAGCAGCTGCTCATAGTCCGAGGACATGACGCGGCTGAGAAGCGTTGCCTTATAGCGCGTGCCGCGGTTGGCCAGCGTCGAGCAGTAGACGCAGAGCTGCAGGGGCGTATAGCGGTTTTCGGACTGGCCGATGGCGGCCTGCACGGTGTCCGTGCCGTACCAGTAGCCCTTGCTGCCCTCATAGATCCTGGCCTTTGTCTCGGGGTTGGCGCGGGCGCCCGTCTTCTCGGGCAGCTCGATGCCGGTCTCCTCGCCCAGACCCATTGCTTTGCCGACCTCGTCGATCTTGTCGATGCCGGTCAGATAGCCAATCTCATAGAAATAATAGTTGCAGGATTTCGCAATGGCCTGCATGGGGTTCAGCGTGCCGTGCGTCGCGCCCACCGACGTATAGAGCATACAGCGCGGGAAATACGCCTGATCGGCGAAGCGCATATAAACGCCCTCGTCCTCGATCAGATAGTTCCGGTCGATGATGTTGTTGTCGACGGCCGCGATCATCGTCACGAGCTTGTAGGTCGAGCCGGGCGGATAGGTCGCCTGCAAAACGCGGTTGAACAGCGGCGCGTCCTCCTGCTTCTCCAGCTCGTTATAGTCCTTGAAATAGCTGTTGATGTCGTAGGTCGGATAGCTCGCGCAGGCGAGCACGCGGCCGGTCTTGACGTCCATGGCGACGATGGCGCCGCCCTCGGCGTCCTTGCCCGTGCCGGAGCTGCTGCCCGTCTCGCGGAGCTGCAGGATCTTGTCCTCCAGCGCCTTTTCGGCGACCTGCTGCAGGTCAAGGTCGAGCGTCAGCTCGACGTTGTTGCCCGCGACCGGCTCCTGCACATAGTGCTCCTCGATCACGTTGCCCTTGCTGTCGATGGTCGTCTCGCGCAGTCCGTCCGTGCCGTGGAGCTGCTCCTCAAAGGCCAGCTCCAGACCGGCCTGACCGACCTGCGCGTCCATCGCGTAGCCCTTAGGCTCGTATTCCTCGTATTGCTGTTGATTCATATCGCCGACATAGCCGAGAATGTGCGCCGCCAGCGTCGTGTGATACTCGCGGACGGTCGACGTCTCGACGTTCATGCCGGGGATGTTCAGCTCGGTCAGCTCGGCCAGCGAGGTCGAGTCGATGTCCTCGATGAGCACATAGGTCGGAAGATTCGTGCAGTAGCGCAGATCCAGCTCATAGCGCACGGAGATGACGCGCCGCGCCTCCTCCTCCGTCCAGTCGTCGGGGATGTTATAGCGCTCGCGCATACGCAGCACGAGCTGCGGCGCGGAAATATCGCTGTCCCATTCGCGCGCGGCGAGGAATTTCTTGAAATAGTCCTTCCATTTGCTGGGGTAGTCGTCCGTGGTGTAGGTGTAGGGCTTGGTCTGCGAGACAGGAAAATGGTCGTTGAGCTCCAGACCCAGCTCGTTGCAGAGGTTCGTCAGGCGGCGCAGCAGCTCGTTGGGCTTCTCGGCGCTGAAGAGCACGGGGTTGATGAGCACCACGTTGAACGAGGCGCGGTTGCCGATGAGCACCTTGCCCTTGCAGTCGAGCAGCTCGCCGCGCGCCGCCGTGACGCGGGTGTAATACGTGTAGGTGTCGGTTCTGACGTTTTTGGCCGCCTTGGCCTGTGCGATCTGCACATTTTGCAGACGAAACACATAGATGCCGAGGATGATCGCGACCACCGTCAGAAGGGCGGTCAGGCGAAAGGTATTTTTATGCTGATTCATAAGGTTCTCCTATTTTCTCGATGCGCGAAGCCAGAAAATAAACGATCGGCTGCGCGATCAGAGAAACGAACACACACGGCAAAAGCCGCGTCAGGAACATCACGGCAGTTGCCTGCCCGAGATAGAGCTTGATGAGAAAAATCGCCGTGTGATTGACAAACAGCGTTACCAGACAGGTCAGCAAACACGGCAGATAACGCTGCGTGAGATACGCCCGGCAGACGAGGCTTGCGCAGACCGGCAGCGCCGTCAGCACGAAAATGCTCACGCTCCCGGTGTCCGCGCCGGTCAGGAACCAGAACAGCGAGGCAAGCAGGGCGAACAGGCCGCCGCGCGCCGCGCCCTCGCGCAGGCAGACGCAGGCGATCACGACCGAGACGAAATCGGGGTGCGCGCCGAACACCGTGTGCCGCCCGATCATCACGGTCTGCACCATGATCGTCAGGAGCAGCAGCAGCGCATAGACCGTCCAGCGCAGGACATGCATCCACTGGCGCGGCGTGATATAAAGCTTATAGAAGAAACGCCGGAGCATCCGACCACCACCTTTCCATTTGTCCTGCGGTCAGTCCTGCTGATAGTTCGTCACGATGAAGACCTGCTCCAGCGTGTCGAAATCGGCCGCTGGCTGCACGATGGCATACTTGGCCACGCCCGTCTCGTCCATACCGGCGTCCTCAATGTAGCCGAGGATCAGTCCCTTGGGATAGAGCGACGAGCCGGTCGTCACGACCTGATCGTTGTTGCGCAGGATGGTCTCCGCCGGCAGATAGTTCAGCCGGAGCTTGTTCGGATAGCCGTAGGTATACGCGCCCTGCACGACGCCGGTGTTGCCCGACGAGGCCACGCAGGCGCTGATCTCAAGCGAGTTGTCCAGCACGGTGGTCACGGTCGCCCAGTTCGAGCCGATCTCGGTGATGAGGCCGACGACCTGCCCGTATTCCGTCACGACGGCCATGCCCTCGGCCAGCCCGTCGCCCGTTCCCTTGGCGATTGTGAAGGCATTCTTCCAGCTTGAGGAATCCCACGAGACGATATAGGCGTCGTCAAAAACATAGTCCGCGTGCTCGTCGCGGAGGTTGCACAGCTCGCGCAGGCGCTTGTTCTCGCGCTCGAGCGCGTCGGCCGTGCGGACGTCGTCCTCCATCTGCGTCAGGCGCTTTTGCAGGTAGTCGTTGCGCGCCTCCAGCGACTCATAGGAGAACTGGAAGTTATAGTATCGCTCGACCTGCCGCGAAACGGCGCTGATCGCGCTGCGGATCGGCGTGATGACCGTCCGCACGACGCGGCTCGGCCATGCCGCGCCGAACATCGACGAGATGATCCCCGTCAGGATGGCGAGAGCGAGCGCAAAGCCGAGGATCGTCTTGACCCGCCCCGTAAACAGCTTTTTCAATGGAATGTCTCCTTTTTCGGGCGCTCAGCCCAGCAGCTTCACGCCGAACTTGCGCAGGATCCCGGCCAACGTGCAGACCGGAAGCCCCATAACGTTATAATAGTCGCCGTCGATGCCGACCACGAAGATGCACGCCCTGCCCTGCACGGCATAGGCGCCGGCCTTGTCCATCGGCTCGCCGGTGGCGATATAGGCGCGGATCTCGGCGTCGGACAGGTGGCGCATCCGCAGCGTCGTGGTCACGGTGGTGTTGACCACCTCGTCGCCGTACATCACGGTCAGGCCGGTCATCACCTGATGGTCGCGGCCGGAGAGGCGGCGCAGCATGGAGAACGCCTCGCTCTCGGAGCGCGGCTTGCCCATCATCAGGCCGTCGCAGACGACGATCGTGTCGGCCGCAACAATAATATCCTCGTCGTTGCAGTGCGGATAGACCGCCTTGGCCTTGAGCATACTGAGGCGCGCGACCTCGTCTGCCGGGCTGTTAAAGGGATTCAGCGTCTCGTCGTGCGGAGCGGTGCGGACCACGAAATCCAGTCCCATGCGCTCCATCAGCTCCCGACGGCGCGGGGAAGTCGATGCAAGAATGATACCCATAATCTGCTCTCCAATCTATATATATTTCATATATTTCTAAGAATTTCCGAGGCGGCCGTTATTCCACGCCGCGCTGATAAAGCCCGCGCGTACACGCGCCGGGGTCGAAGCTCGCTCTTCCGCTTTGCCACGCGGTCAGGACGCCGTCCAGCTCCGCCGGATTCTCCGTCGTAAAGGACAGGCGCAGCGCCCAGAGCCCGAGCTTGCGCAGGCTCTCCTGCTTATCCAGCAGAAAGAGCTTTTTTCCGTTGAGCAGCACGCTGCGGCAGGTGTCGCCGTCGCGGATCACGCGGAATTCCTCGCCCTTGCGGTCGACGAGGCGGATGCTCGTGCCGTTTTGGCAGGCGCAGGCGCCCGTGCGGCCGCGGATCAGGCAGTTCTCCGTCAGCATCAGCGGCAGACGGCCGTAGGCGATCAGCTCCAGCGGCAGCGGCTTAGACAGGTCGCGGAGCTGCGCCAGCGTCATCTCGAACGACGCCGTCGCCGAGACCAGCCCCAGTTCCTTCGGAACCTCCATCGCGCGGGAATTGAAAAGATTCAGGCCGAAATCACCCGCGATCTCCAGCTCGCGCGACCGCGCCAGCGAGATCTGCCCCAGATTGCCGACCAGCACGCGCCCGACGCCCAGACTGCGCAGCGCCGTGAGGCTTTGCAGCAGGCGCGGCGTCTCGTCGTCGCGCACCACGCGCGGCAGCACGGCCGCGACGCATTGGCGCTTGCTCAGACGCTGGAAGACCTCCGGATAGGCCAGAATTTCCGCGAGCGGCACATACAGCACCGCAGGTCTGCATTGCAGCAGGCGGCGCGTGATCTGCTCGACGCGCGTCACGCTCACCGTCAGCGCCGGGGTGCCGCGCATGCCGGGCTGGATGTCAGGCGCCTGCGCGTGTCCCAGCTCGGGAGCAGGGGTGCGCGCGCGCAGTGCCGTGAGCTGCGCCAGAACGTCGCGGCGCATTCGGTTGATCTCCGCCGCCGGGAGCGTCAGCCCCGGATCGATCACGCAGCGCACGCCCTGCGACAGGTACGGTGTGCCGCCGGTTTTCGTCACGCGCTGCTGCAGCTCCTCGGCCGTCAGCGCGCGCAACTGCGCCCGCTGTGCCGTCATGCCGGTCGTGCGGCAGGTGTTGCCTCGGTCGTCCTGCACGGCGAGCATCGCCGGCTGTCCCTCCGCGATCAGCGCATAAAACCGCACCGGCACGCGCTGCGGCTCCACGTTTTCGTAGGTCGCGCGCATCTCCTGCAAAAAGGCCTTGTCCTCGCGCTCGTCTCCGCGCACGCCGAACATCTGCGGGCCGGTCTTGCCCTGATAATAGCCCTGCGTGAAGCCCTGCCGCGAGAAGGCCGCGCGCAGCGTCTGCATCATCACGCGGTCGACCGGCGCGCCCGAGAGCGCGTGGCGATAGGTCGCCGTCACGGCCGCGACGTATTCCGGACGCTTCATGCGTCCCTCGATCTTGATGCTCGCGACGCCCATGGCCTCCAGCTCCCGCAGGTAGGAGATCAGGCAGTTGTCCTTGAGGCTCAGGGGATATTTGTTGTCGAATCGATCATAGCCGTAGGCCATCCGGCAGGGCTGGGCGCATTGCCCGCGGTTGCCGGAGCGCCGCCCGATCACGGCGGACATATAGCACTGGCCGGAATAGCACATGCACAGCGCGCCGTGGACAAAGACCTCGATCTCCACGGGGCTGTTTTTGCAGATAAAGGCGATGTCCTCCTGCGGCAGCTCGCGCGCCAGCACGACGCGGCTGACGCCCAGCGCCGCCGCCTGCCGGACGCCCTCAAGGGAGTGGATGCTCATCTGGGTCGACGCGTGGAGCGCAATCTGCGGCGCAATCTGGCGGCAGAGCGCCAGCACGCCGAGATCCTGCACGATGAACGCGTCCACCCCGGCGCGCGCCGCCGAGGCGATCAGCCCGGCAAGCTTCTGCATTTCGCGGTCCGTGACCAGCGTGTTGAGCGTCAGGTGCACCTGAACGCCGCGCACATGGCAGTAGCGCACGGCCTCCGGCAGCTCCTCCGGCGTGAAGTTTCTCGCGCCGCCGCGGGCGTTAAAGACATCCGCGCCCAGATAGACCGCGTCCGCGCCGTTGCAGACGGCCGCGCGCAGGGCTTCCATCGAGCCAGCGGGAGAAAGCAGTTCCAGCATAACCAAACTCCTAGATCAAGGCCGCTTCGAGCGCGCCGCGCCCCGGCCGAAAAATCAACCACACAAGCGTCCGCTGCCGGCCGATTTTGCCCGGAGTCCGGCATCAGACAATAGTTCAACGTACATTATAGCACATCTCCCTACCATATTTCTAGGAGTTGGCGCACATTTCTTCAAAATTTTTTCCGCTTTCGACAGTTTCACCAAATCCGCATACCCTGCGCTCCGCTTTTTCGGCATCATCGGTTTCCATAATATTCCGTCTTTTCGTCCTGCGCCCTGTGCAAAACCCAGACGTTATCAACAATTGCACAGACTTATGCACAGAATCGTTTCAAAAACTTATGGAAACCGGAGCGTGCCGCGACATGCCGCGCAGTGAAATTTGCTCTTCGGGCAAGTGAACTACGCTGACGCATGAGAAATGCAAAGAAGGGAAGTGCGGGGCTTTTCCCTGCACTTCCCTTCAGCGTGTCAAAATCCCTGCAAAGCAAGCTGTTTTTACCCTAAAAACGTCCCGATTTTCGTGTCATTGCGAGGCCGCAGCGCGGCCGTGGCAATCTTAAAGTCAAAGGTATGGCATCCCGCACCGAAGCACGGGAGCACGTAGCAAAAAGGAATCCCTATCGCAAAAAACAGGAGATTCGCTGCTTTGTTCCGCGTTCCCTCTCTTCATTCCAAGGCTTTGTTTCGTTCTGCCCTACCACATTTCGTTTCGGAATGACAAATCGCATCGTCAAAGATTGCCGCGTCGGGCGCACGCGCCCTCCTCGCAATGACAAATCTGGTGGGTTTTGCGGGGAAACGGAACAATTTCCGGAACGAAACGTTTGAAAAGCGGTGCAGAGCAGCACCGCGCAAAAAATAACCGCAAAAACGAAAAACGTCTGTTTTCCAAACAAAACCGCTCCAATTTCGTGTCATTGCGAGGCCGCAGCGCGGCCGTGACAATCTTAAAGCTGGAGGCAAGACGTCCCGCACCGAAGCACGGGAGCACGTAGCAAAAAGGAATCCCTATCACAAAAAACATGGATTCGCTGCGTCGTTCCGCGTCCTTTTTCTTTATTCAAGGTTCTGTTTCGTTCCGCTCAATCATATTTCGTTCCGGGATGGCAAATCGTTCCGTCAAAGATTGCCGCGTCGGGCGCAAAATGCGCCCTCCTCGCAATGACAGAATCGATCGGCTCGATTGAAAACACGGAACGCAAAATTCAACCTTCCGATTCCATATAACGATTCTTATTTGTTGCCTGATTTTGACGGTTCCGGACTTTTTTGACAGTATGAAAGAAGGGAAGTGCGGGGCTTTGCCCCGCACTTCCCTTCTTCTACGCGCCGCCTGTTCCCCTAAATCGCCAACGGCTCCATATTTTTCAGCTGCAATTGCAGCTTATCCGCGATCAGCGCAATGAACTCGCTGTTCGTCGGCTTTCCCTTCGTGTTCGAAACGGTATAGCCGAAAAAGCGCTGCAGGGTGTCCAGATCCCCGCGATCCCACGCGACCTCAATGGCATGGCGAATGGCGCGCTCCACGCGCGACGGCGTCGTGGCAAAGGTCTTGGCGACCTGCGGATAGAGCACCTTGGTGATCGCATTGATGACCTCCATGTCATTCACGGCGATCAGAATCGCCTCGCGCAGGTACTGATAGCCCTTGATGTGCGCCGGAACGCCGATCTCGTGGATCATGGATGTGACCATTGCGACGACGTTCGCCTCACGGTTGCGCACAAGCGGCGACTTGGTCAGCGTGCTGCGCATCTCGTCGAGCCGCTCAAGCACGCTGCGTGCCGTGCAGGGCTTGAGCAGGACGTACTGCACGCCCATCGAAACGAGCAGACTGGAGACAAACTCCGTCATGAAATCCGCCAGAACCAGCAGCATCGGCTTGTGCTCCAGCGCGCTGGCCGCCTTCAGAACGGCAATGCCGTCCGCCTGAGGCAGCATGGTGTCAACAACGAGGATCTCGGGCTGCACCTCCCGAAGCAGCTCGATCGCCCGCACGCCGTCCGAAGCCGTCCCGACCACGGTGTAGTGCTGGGACTGCTGCAGGACAGACGTGAGCCGGGTCGAGAAATCCTCGCTGCTGTTCGCAAGCAGGACCCGGTACATTTTTTCCATAAAAATCGTTCCTCCCTTTTTTGGGGTCCTTTCCCCCCACGGAAATTTTCAAAACCCCCGATTGGACAGGCAGAGTCCCCGCCACCCTGCCTTCAAATCGGTTGCTGCTTTATGAAGCGGCACGCCGCCGTACCGTGCATCACGTCACGCGGTTTTGTCGTCCTCATTGCGGTGATTATAATTTATCATAACATTCGAGGAATTGCAAGTTATTTTTATGTAATAGTCCTAATTTCTTTTCGACTACATTCGACCATTTTGTCGAATTCTGACATAATATGATTTTCTAAAGCATTTTAGCACTACATTTTGTGCCGTTATAAAAGCCAAGCCCCAATTTCTTGGGGGGCCGTTTTCCGCATACAAAGCTCAAAAAATACCGCGCACGGCGGCCTTTCCCCGTGCGCGGCGTCTGCGCGCGGCGCCTTCGCCCCGCCCGTCCGTCTATTTATCCTTCTGCTTGAAGATCATGCCGGCCAGCCAGCCGAACACGATCGCCGCACCGATGCCGCCCGACGCTGCCGTCAGTCCGCCGGTAAAGATGCCGACGAAGCCGCGCTTATCCACGGCCTCGCGCACGCCCTTGGCCAGCAGGTTGCCGAAGCCCGTCAGCGGCACGCTCGCGCCCGCCCCGGCCAGTTTGACCAGATACGGATAGACGCCGATCGCGCCGAGGAACGTCCCGACGACCACATAGCCCACCAAGATGCGTGCCGGTGTCAGGCGCGTCCGGTCGACCAGAAGCTGACCGATCACGCAAAACGCGCCGCCGATCAGAAACGCAAACACAAATTGCATCCAGTCCATGCTCATTCTCCCCTCGACCGAATTTCGACGGCGTGGCAGACCGCCGGGATCGACTCGCCCTGCTGCGTGGTCAGCGGCGAGAGCAGCGCGCCCGTCCCGCAGAACAGCACGCGCCGCAGCTCCTGCCGCTCCATCCTGCCCAGCAGATGCCCGCACAGCACCGAGGCGCTGCACCCGCAGCCGCTGCCGCCGCAGCGCACGTCCTGCCGATTCAGATCGAAGATCATCATGCCGCAGTCCTGATAGCGCTCGCCGAGACGCACGCCGTCCCGTTCAAACAATTCGCGCACCAGCTCCCAGCCGAGCCTTCCGAGGTCGCCCGTGACGATCAGATCATAATCCTCCGGGGCTCGATGCAGATCGTCGAAATGTGCCCGCAGCGTCTCATAGGCCGCCGGCGCCATCGCCGCACCCATGTTCGAGGCATCCGTGATGCCCCGGTCGACGATCGTGCCGATCGTCCCGCTGCAAAGATGCAGCCCCTCGCCGGCCTGTCCCAGCACGACCGCGCCCGCGCCCGTGACCGTCCACTGCGCCGTCGGCGTGCGCTGCCCGCCGTAGTTCAGCGGGAACCGATACTGTCGCTCCGACGAGGCGAAGTGCGACGAGCTGACCGTGAGCGTTTTGCGGCAAAAGCCGCCGCTGACGGCCATCCCGGCCAGCAGCAGTCCCTCGGCCATGGTCGAGCACGCACCGTAAAGTCCCAGCGTCGGCACGCCGAGATTGCGCATCGTGAAGCTCGAGCCGACGCATTGGTTCAGCAGGTCGCCCAGAAACGCCGCGTCGATTGCCGCGGCGGTCAGCCCGGCCTTTTGCAGCGCAAGGGAGATCGCGGTCCTTTGCAGCGCCGTCTCGGCCTTTTCCCAGCTCTTTTGGCCGAGCGTCGTGTCCTGCGCGCAAAAATCAAAGCAGTTGCCCAGCGGGCCCTCGCTCTCCTTTTTCCCGACCGCCGACGCGTAGGACAAGATCGACGGCGGCTGCAAAAACAGCAGGCTCTGCCGCCCCTGTCGTGATGAGTCCATTGGCATTTCCTCCGTCCGTTTTGCATAGGTTTCCACCCGGCAGGAAAAATATGCGGACGCAAGATTGCAAAAATTTCCGCTTGCATTTTGCCGCAAGCCGTATATAATAGAGATACAAAGAAAAACCCGTCGAAACGGTTCAGGACGGCGGCCGAGGGGCGCTCCCTCCGGCGCGCAGAGCTGAACCGCAGAGGGACTCTCTGGAGAAGCTCACTCGTTGAGTGCCGAAGGTGCAAGGCGTCTGCCGAATCTCTCAGGCAAAAGGACAGAGATTATCCGCCCCGATCCGTTCGGGGAACGGAGCTTCCTTGGGTATCTCCTGCCGAGATGCCCATATTTTTTATCGTTAGTGAGGATACCAAAATGAGCCAATTGCTGCCGACCATCGACTTCATCCGCGAATCTGACCCCGAGATCGCCGAGCTGACCGCGCAGGAGCTGCGCCGCCAGCAGCGCAACCTCGAGCTGATCGCCTCGGAGAACATCGCCTCCCCTGCCGTCATCGCCTGCATGGGGAGCATTCTGACCAACAAATACGCCGAGGGTCTGCCCGGCAAGCGTTATTACGGCGGCTGCGAGATCGTCGACGAGATCGAGCGCATCGCGATCGAGCGCGCCAAGGCGCTCTTCGGCTGCGACGCAGCGAACGTCCAGCCGCACAGCGGCGCGCAGGCGAATCTGGCCGTCTACGCCGCGTTTCTGCAACCGGGCGACACGCTCGTCAGCATGAGCCTCGAAAACGGCGGCCATCTGAGCCACGGCTCGCCGGTCAACCACTCCGGCAAGACCTACCACGTCGTTTCCTACGGCGTCGACCCGCAGACCGGGCGCATCGACTACGATCAGGTCGAGTCGATCGTCAAAGAGCAGCATCCGCGCATCCTGCTGGCCGGTGCCTCGGCCTATCCGCGCGCGCTCGATTTTGAAAAATTCGCCGACATTGCCCATCGCCACGGCGCGCTGCTCATGGTCGACATGGCGCACATTGCCGGTCTGGTAGCGGGCGGGCAGCACCAAAGCCCCGTGCCCTATGCCGACATTGTCACCACCACGACTCACAAGACCCTGCGCGGCCCGCGCGGCGGCATGATCCTGTGCAAGGAGGAATTTGCCAAGAAAATGAACTCCGGCGTCTTCCCCGGCACGCAGGGCGGCCCGCTGATGCACGTCATCGCCGCCAAGGCGATCTGTTTCCGCGAGGCGATGCAGCCGTCCTTCCGCGATTACGCCGCCCAGACCGTGAAAAACGCCAAGGCGCTGGCCGACGCCCTGCTCGCGCGCGGCTTCGATCTCGTCTCCGGCGGCACGGATAATCACCTGATGCTCGCCGACCTGCGCCCGCTGCACATCACCGGCAAGGAGCTGCAGCGCCGCCTCGACGAGAACTACATCACGGCCAACAAAAACGCGATCCCGAACGACCCGGAGCGTCCCTTCGTCACCAGCGGCATCCGCATCGGCACGCCCGCCGTCACCACACGCGGCCTTCGCGAGGCCGATATGCAGACCGTCGCGCAGTGCATCTATGACACCGCCACCGATTTTGAGGGCACGCAGGAGCAGGTGCGCCGCACCGTCTGCGCCCTGACCGCAAAATACCCGATCTACGCATGACGTGCTGCCTTTGACGCTTCCGGACTTTCTTGACGGTCTGATACTGATTCTTGATTAAAATAACTAAGGAACCTCTGATTAAATCGCAAGAGCGGTCAGCGAGGAATTTTGTTCCAAATTGAGGTTTGAAAATTGCAGGAATCCTTTACATATTTCAAGATTTTCAAACCGATCAGTTGGGGCAAAAGACCCGCTGAGCGCCGCAGCCGATTTTTTCAGAGGTTCCTTAAATATTTCGGGAAATTACAGTAACTCTCGTGATGATATCTCTCAGTCTGTCACCGTGAATCGTATATTCAAGAACCGCGTCAGGAGAACTGCATATTCTCTCATGTGTTCCGTCGATTCGCGCAATACAATACTCGCTGTCAACAAAGCACACGCCGTATACATCCCCGTTCCAGAGAAACACGGGTTCACCGCCCCGGATGACACACTCCTTAAATTCCGAGATTGTCTTAAAACGGTTATCTTCCTCGCTGTTGTACATGAATTTACCTCCTTGGGGATGATTGGGATTTGCAATTTTCCTTTTCCGGGGAATTGATTGCGTAATAGTGCCTGGCTAGTACGGTAGTTATAGTTTTCTTCTGTCATGTTTTACCTCCTGTGGTTAGTTGTGAGGATTTCGTCCTCCTATCCATAGGCTCAAATCGGTAAAAAGTTGTACTATTTTGTGCAACTGACGAGAAAAATCAAAAACAGCAGCCTTTCGGCTGCTGTTTTTTGGTGCGGGCATGGGGACTCGAACCCCAACGCATCGCTGCACGAGAACCTAAATCTCGCATGTCTGCCAATTCCATCATGCCCGCAGATATTCAGGTTGCAGCAAAACAGGCAGCCGAAAAGAAGCTCCGGCCTTCCGTTTTCGGCTGATTCCGGCTTTGCGCGCTCCGTTATCATCCTGCAACCTGTATTTTATCATTCCGCCCGGCGGCTGTCAAGTCTTCCGGTCCCGGGCATCGGACGGGTCAGTGCCCGTCCACCGTCCGCTCAAATTTCAGGCCGACCTGCGCCAGCTCGCGGTTATAGGCGTCGACGACCGTCGGATTGATCTGCTCAAGGCGTTCATACTGCCGCGCGATATGGTCGCGCCGGTGGAGCACGGCGTCAAACCACCGCGCCGTCCACATGACCGGCAGCAGCACCGGGAAGCGCTCGAGCATCGGATAGCGCTTTTTCATGCTCGAATAGGGTAAAAACACGAGCCGCCGCAGTGACCTCTGCTTGGCAGCATGGATGTCGGCCGTCTTGGCGCTCTGCCGTGCCGCGTTGGCCGCGTCAAATGCCTCGCGGATGCCGAACGCCCCGCTCACGAGGATACGCTCCGTGATCGCCCGCGTCAGCTCCGTCTCCTGCCGGCCGTCGAGCCAGACCGCGACGGTCGCCAGAATGTTCCGGTGGAAGGCCTCCAGCTCCAGCCTGCGCAGCTCCCGTTCCAGATAGGCGCGGTCCAGCTCCGGATAGGCGCGGCGGAACATCCACAGGTCGAGCATATGCCGCAGACCGATGCCGCCGTCGCGATAGTGCTTCGTCAGGTGCGTGAACACATAGAGATACTCGTCCTCGGGGCGCATGGCGTATTCGCACGCCGCGCGGCGCTCGGCCTTCTCCCACGGGTCGCGGAAATAGGCATAATAGTCGCTGTTATAAGACGGAATGAGCCGTCGGTGGAACTCGATGAGCATCCCGTTCCGGTCGCGCCACATCAGCTCGTGATCCGTCTGCATTCCCTCGGCGAACCCGGCCTCGCGCATCAGCGGCCGCAGACGCTCATACTGCTCCTCGCGCACAAGAATGTCGATGTCGCTCATCAGCCGCAGCTCCGACGACGGATAAAGCCGCTTCAGGGACGAGCCCTTGAGCAGCATAAAATCCAGCCCGTGCTCGGTCAGGAGCGTCCGCACCTGCTCCAGACAGTAGAGCTGATTCTGGTCGAAGCACACCGCCTGCATCGCCCGGTCGGCAATCGGCCGGAGCATCTGCGCATCTGCGCCGCACTTGCTCAGCCCGACATAGAGCAGCGGCAGGATCTGGTGCCTCCTGCCCAGCCGCTCCATCGCGCCGTAATCGATCGGCTGCTCCAGCTGCCCCGCGCACCCGGTCAGCGCCGCCCGGATCACGGTAAAGAGATTTTGATAGGTGCTCAACAAGATTTCCTCCCAAAAATGCCGCGAAGAATGCGTTTTTTCACGGCCAAAAGATTCTCCCGATAAAACAGAAGCTGCACGATCAGGCTCACCGCCGCGCACACGGCGAACGCGAGCGCCGCCTGCAGCAGCCACGAGAGCAGCGACCCGGTGAAGATCCGGATGTGCATTGCCGCGCCGATGCCGACTGCCGCCGTGAGCGCATCGGTCGCAAACAGCTTCAGATAATGCGTTTTCCTGACAAAAACGATGTTGCGCGAGAAATAGATCATCTCATAGACGACGAAGAACGCCGTGGCCGCGACCGTTCCGAAGGCCACGCCGATCAGGCCGAAGCGGAACACGCAGACGATTGAGAGCGACAGATTGGTGACCGCCTCGATCAGCGACGCCGCCTGCGTCTGCCGGTAGTGCCCGGCCGCGCGGATGAGCGTATAGTTGCAGTTGCGGATGCTGCTGAGGAAATACGCCAGACAGATCAGCGCGGCAAAAAGCGGCGCCTCATAGTCCGCGTCGGTGATCTGCGCAGTGTAGACCTTGACAAAGGGCACGATCAGCAGCCCCGTGACCGTGAAGAGCAGCGTGCTCACCGTGTGGACGCACCAGTCATACAGCGTGTAAAACCGGCGCAGCTCCTGCCGTTCGCCGCGCGCGAGCATGTTGCCCAGCAGCGCCTGCACGCCCGTTGTGGCCGCCGTGATGAGCTGCTTGATGCAGTTCGTCACGAGCGTATAGACCGAATAGACCGACACGTTTTTCAGCGTGGAGAACACCGTCAGAACCATCACGTCGGTGTTTTCATAGATCATATAGGCGATGTGCTGGATGATCCCGCTCGATTTCTGCGGCACGACCGAACGGTCGACGGCCACGGTCAAATCAAGCTCATAGTGTTTTTTTACGTAAAGGTACAGGAGCAGCGGACGCAGCAGATAGATCAGCGAGGTCGCCAGCTTCACGAGCTGGATGGGCGCGCCACTGACCATGAGTGCCACGCTGACCGCCGTGTTCACGAGCAGTGTGCTGCCGTTGACGAGCAGCTGCACGCTGGATTTCTGATCGGCGTTCAGCAGCAGCTGATAGGTGATGCCGATGAAATACTGCCCGAGCTGGGAAATGCCCATCGCCGCGATCAGCGTCGCCGTGAACCAGTAGTCGAACGTGTGATTGATGAGCGTCGGATAGATCGCCAGCAAAACCGCGATATAGCCTGTCAGAATGCAGCCGACCACCCGGAAAAAGCGCTTGGAATAGGCAAAGACCCTGCTGATCTGCGCCGTGTTGCGGTCGGCCAGCGGCTTATAATACGCCGAGGAGACGACCGCGCTGATGCCGAGATCGCAGATGTTGATGAAGGACAGAAACTGCGTGATCGAGCTGATGAGGCCGTTGACCTCCGAGCCGTAAAAATACAAAAAGCAGCGCGGCAGGATCAGGCCGGTGACGATCAGGATCACCTGATAGACCAGCGCCAGAATGGAGTTCCATTTTAAGCTTCTATACCTTGTGTTCATTCGGTTTCAGATTCCTCCGATTCTCTGCGGCATAGCGGCAGGCGATCCCGAGCATGAGCGTCACGAAGCAGCTGTTGAGCGTCGATTCGGTCAGCCCGTTCACCAGCAGCACGCACAGGGCAACAAAGACCATGCGCTGCTTGAGATCGTTCATGTTCAGATGCCGGATCGTGTAGAACAGCAGCGTTCCATAGAGCAGCAGCCCGATCACGCCGCTCTCCAGCAGGATCTCCAGAACGAAATTGTGCGCCTCGTAGTTAAAGCGGTACATGCCAAGCGAGTTGATATAGCGGATGCGCGCGCCGCGCCCGACGCCGATCAGCCAATAGCGCCCGATGTAGCGCTTGACAGTCTTCCAGATCGACATGCGGGAGGTCAGCGTGCCGTCCTTGCCGAGCAGCTCGGTAAAGCTCAGCCAGAATTTCGATTCCAGCAGCGTCTCCGAAAACAGGATCAAAATGGCATAGATCGCGAGGATCACCGCAATATAGACCCACTTGGGCGGTTTGAATTTCACGGCCAGCAGCAGCAGGATCGCCGCGACCGCCGTGACCACGACGCCCGTTCCACTCGAGCCGACGATCACCGAGAGCAGGCACAGCCCCAGCCCGACGATGCTCGTCCAGCGGAGTTTTCCGTATCGCTCGATCGCCTGAAACAGGATGAAAAACGCGCCGGGGATCAGGAAAATACTGAGTCCGTTCTTGCCGCTGATAAAAAACATCTCGTTCTCGTCCCCGCTGCGCAGAAACAGCCCCGGCAGATTGATCAGCACGAGCGCAATGACCAGCACGGCCAGCGCCTGCAGGAGCTGCGAATAAAAGTCCGTTTGCAGCAGCAGGAAGAGGAAGACCGATATCAGCATCACGACCAGGATGCCGAGGCTGATGCCGCTGTGCACCGCCGTATTCACGAAAACAAGTCCCTGAAACAGTGTGAACAGCACGCTGTAAAGGTTGATCCTGATCTCCTCGGCCATATAGACCACCAGCGCGCCGGTCACGAGCATCGAAAAAAACTGCCATCCCTGGTAGACCGATGTGCCCATCGCGCTCCGGATGCCCTGGACGCTCAAAAACGGGAGGATCAGCACGATCCAGATGAACACAAGGAGCTGTCTGTTTCTTTCACGGATTCGATTCAACTTTTTTCTCTCCTAAGCGCCCTTTTCAGCGCGGTTTTTCCCTGAAAAACGACGATCCCGGCCGCATAATAGAGCCGGGAGACGCCCAGCAGCTTGGCCTCGTCTCTGCGGCGAAGCCCCTTGGGCTTCGCGACTGCGTGAAATTCGCCGCATTTGTGCAGCGCCCAGATGCCGCTGTACGCCTCGAGGAAGACCCGGCAGCAGGCGGTATAGCCCCGGAAATTTTTGCGATAGGTCTCCGCGTTGGTGTTTTTGGTCAGGCCGTCGGCAATATAATTGCAGCGATAAATGGCTTCATTATACCAGCGCAGGCGGTAGCCCTCGCAGGCGATGCGATCCCAGACGACCGACTCGCGGATGAAATTCTCGCCCTCAAACTCCGGAAATGGGTAGCGCCGCATCAGCTCAGTGCGATAGGCCTCCGCCTTGTCGCCCAGCAGGCCGAAGCGCCTGCGCTCGGCGTTGCTCGCCTCCACATAGGGCGCACGCGGCGCGCCGCCGACCGGCTTTCCCTGCGTCTGCTTCAGCCCGGCCACGCCGGCAAGATCGTCGCGCCCGGCCACCTCAGCCGTCCATGCGGCAATGCGCTCGACGGCGCAGGGCAGGAGGGAATCGTCGCTGTCCAGAATCAAAAACCATGCGCCGCGCGCCAGCTGCACGCCGCGGTTGACCGCGCGGTGCTTGCCTCCGTTGGGCTGTCTGCAATAGCGGATCGGGAAATCCGCGCACTGCGCCGCCCAGCCGCGCACGAGCTGCTCCGTCTCATCCTGCGAGCCGTCGTCAACGACGATCCACTCGAAATCAAAGCAGCTCTGCTCCCGCAGGGAACGGTACGCCTCGGGCAGGATATACGCGCGGTTATAGGTCGGCGTCATGATCGTCAGCATGGTTTTCTCCTCTTTATCTCCGCTTGAACACCCAGCGCATACAGGCGCCGAAGCCCTCGAATTTGGTCTTTGCCACGGCCGTCGCGAGAACGGCCGCCGGCCTTCTCGGCAGGAAGCGCGCCATTTTGCGCTTCAGCTCCAGCGCGTATTGCTGCGCCTCGTTGTGCCAGCTTGCGCAATAGTGGTGGATCGAGCGCGTCTCGTCCGTGATATGCAGTGCGCCGGTGTCGTAGTCCATGGGACAGAAATACGCCGCCGGATAGACCGTCACCCCGGCCGCGCGCAGCAGCGCGCCGTCCTTTTGCAGACCGTGCCGCTCGAGCGCCTCGGTCGCGTAGTCCACGACGGTCTTGCCGTCCGGCGTGCCGTCGGGCAGCAGATAATGCCGCGCGCGGTAGCCCTCGAGCATCTCGCGATAAAGCTCCATCCCCGGCTCTGCGGCGAGGCCGAGGCCGGGGTTGACCAGCAGCCGTTCCCCGTACTCGCGCCCCATAAACGCGCCGCGCGCGAGCAGGTCGTCCAGCGGGCGGATCAGCTCAACATCGGTGTCAAAATAAAGCCCGCCGTGCTCATATAGGATCTGAAACCGGGCGTAATCGCTCACGAACGCCCATTTTTTTGCCTGATAGGCCTCGCGCGTATAGGCGCAGGCGTTGACGTCAAAATTCGACTCGTTCCACTCGATGATCTCGCAGTCCGGGCAGAATTTTTTCCAGCTCGCGATGCAGCGCAGCGCAAGCTCCGGCAGCGGCTTGCCGCCGAACCAGCAGTAGTGTATTGTTTTAGGAATCATGCTCCCGCCTCCGTTCCTGGTAGAGCCGCGCGCCCCGGCGCATCTGCCGGAGCGCCTCGCCGGTCGAAAGCTCGTTCCGGTAAAGCGCCCGCTTGCGCAGGGCAAATTGCAGGATCAGAAGCGCCGTGAACGGCGTTTCCATTGCGGCGAAGGCCGCGCCCTTGCCGCGAAAAAACCGCGCGTCGTGCCCGTTGAGCCACGTTGAGTCGCCCATGTGCAGGTCGGCGACCGTCTCCGGCACAAAGCAAAGGCGCAGTCCCGCGCGCAGGCAGTGCGCCAGCAGCGCGTTCTCCTCGCCCATCAGGAACTCCGTCCCCGTGCCGATCCGCTCGTCGAAGCGCAGGCCGCGCGCGGTCAGCGCCGTCCGGCGGAACGCCAGCTCGACCGAGGCCGCCCGCATCGAGCCGAAAAAGTGCAGTCTCCGCTCCGTCTCGGGGTAGGTCTTAAAGGGCTTTTCGATCCCCTCCACGCGAAAGCGGATCAGCTCGGCGTCGAGCCGTCCGAATGCGGCTTGAACCGTCTCGGCATAGCCGGGACGGTAGATCATATCGTCGTCGGCCAGCATACAAAGCTCGGCCGTCGCGTGCGCCAGCGCCATGTTGCGGCTCCGGCTCAGGCCGCGCTCACGCGTGTCGATCCAAACGACGCGGTGCCCCCGATGCTCGAGGATCGTCTCGCCCTCGCGGTCGCACTGGTTGACGACCACGGCGTCGCTCTGCACCTGCATCCGCTCGAGCAGCGCATGATCGTCTTGGTGCATCGTGGAGATCAAAAGCTCAAGCGTCATTTGGCCACCTCTCGCACCGCCTCGACAAGCGCGCCGTAGGTCTTGGCACGGTCGAACTGCTCCTCGCCCAGTCGGCGGCTGTTTTTGCCCAGCTCGCGGCGCAGCGCCGCGTCCGAGGCAAGCGCGCGGATGCACGCAGCCAGCGCCTCGGTGTCCCCGGGCGCGCAGCTCATGCCCGCGTGATAGGCAGCCAGCAGCTCGCCGAATTCCGGCAGCTTCTGCACGTTGATGACAGGCAGTCCGGCGGCGAGATAGTCCGCATGCTTGTTGATGATGCTCTGCGCCGCGTTACCGACCAAAACATTCAGCCCGATGTCGCAGCGCACGAGCTTTTTCACCATCTGTGTATAGGGCAGGCGCCCGGTGAAGCGCACGGGCAGGTCTTTTTCTGCGGCGTAGCGCTCGAATTTCTCGCGCAGGGGACCGTCGCCCATCACGAGCAGCTCCGTTTCGTCGAAGCCCTGCTCGCGCAGCAGTGCCATGGCATCCATCACGCCGCAGAGGTCATAGCTGTGCCCCAGCATCCCGATGTAGGCCATGGTAACGGGGCGCAGCCTGCCCGTCAGCTCCGGCGCGTCGGCAGCCGCGCGGTCAAAGCCCGCCAGCTCCGTGCCGATAAAGACGCAGCGGCCGCCCGCGCATCTGTCATTGCAGCGCAGCGCGCGCTGCACATAGGTCTGCGAGACGGCGACGATCGCGTCGGCGTTGGCGTAGGCATATTCCACCGCCCGCTTCATCGGCCGCAGCGCCACCTGCGCCACCGCGTGCGGCAGCACCATGTCGAAGGCCTCCGGCCAGAGATCGAGCACGTCGATCACCACCGGGATGCCGTTCCGCTTTGCAAATTGCACCACGCGCTTGGCAAGCCCCGTCGGCGGCACGAACAGATAGATCGCGTCCGGCCGTTCGCGTTTTTTCAGATAGTCGACCACGCGCCGTGCAAAGGCGCGGTGCGAAAAGACGCGCGTCGGCGAGACGTTTTTTGCATAGCCGCGCTCGTGCAGCAGCGTCGCCCTGTAGGGCAGCGGTTCCGACACCGGCTCATGCTGCCGCTTGCGCGTGTGGTAAAACGACGAGGTCACGACCTCGACCGTCATCCCCGCCCCGGCCAGCTCCGCCGCCGCGGTGTGATAGCGGCTGCTTGACTTTTCCCACGGGAAATGCCAGTAATTTGAGATCATCACAACATCCGGCATGTTCAACCTCCTAACAGGTATTTCACCGGCCTGCGCAGCCGCTTCAGCGGCAGTCTGCGCAGAAGCATCGCCGCCACGACCGGCACGAGCCAGCCCGCAGCGCACATGGCCGCAACCGTCAGAGGCACGGAAAGCCCCAGCAGCTGCCTCAGAACGATGCGGACGCCGAGCATCACCGGCCAATGCAGAATATAAACGGTGAACGAGTCTGCCGCCAGGCGCTCCATGCGCGGCGGAACGCGGCGAAGCGCCGCGCCGACCGAAAGCAGCGCAAGCAGAATGCTGCCGCACGGGATCCAGAACAGCGCAGACAGCCGGTCATAAAACACCAGCGCCGCCGCAGAGCTCACGGCCGCCAGCGCGATCATCGGCCAGCGCAGCTTCTTCATCAGGGCAAGGAAGCGCTCCGTCTCGAGCTGTCCGAGCAGGCAGCCGAGCAGGAAGAACAGAAGATCCTTATGCAGGTCGCTGAAGGCAAGCAGCTCGCTGCGGATCGGCAGCATATACAGCGCCACGCCGAGCGCAAGCGCAAGTACGGCAGTGACCCGTTTTCTGCTCGCGAACATCCGCTCGAGCACCGGGCAGAGCAGGTAAAGCTCAAACAGTCCGACCAAAAACCAGGTATGCCCCCAAATGTTCCGACGCGGAAAGGCGAAATCCTCCAGCAGCGCCGGAATGCTCGGGGGCGCGGCGTCGGCGATGTAGGCGCTCGCCAGAAGCTTCGGCGCCCAGAACAGCAGGTTCCAAAACAGATACGGCAGCAGCAGCCGCTTGCTTTTTTCCAGAACGAACGTCCGGTAGCTGCGCCCGTGCAGGTAGCCCCGGTGCGCAAGGAGATAGCCGCTTATCAGAAAAAACAGCGGCATATGGAACAGATAGATCCATTCCTTGGTGAACGCATACCACCCGGCCGAAACGGTCAGCCCATTGGCGGAGTGGCCGAGGATCACAAGGATCGGCCCGAGCACCTGCAAAAAGCTGATGCAGGGATAGCGTTCATGCTCCATGCTTCACCAAAACCCCCATTCGGTGCTCCGCGCCGCAGATGCCCCGCAGCGCAGCAGCAGTCTCCTCCGAGAGCGCAACGCCGCCGCGCATGGCCTCCTCATAGGCGGCCTGCTCGCGTTCGCCCGGGTAGAGCACCGCCTCGCCGGATGCGTGCAGCGCAAGAATATAGTCGTCCACCGTGTCATAAAACGAGTCGTCCGCGATCAGCGTCGGGTCGAGCGCAGCAAAGCACTGTCCCACGTTCATGCAGCGGTTTTCTTCGGAATAAAAGCGATTCACGCGGTTCTGATAGCCCGCGCCGGAGAGCACACCCGCAAGCAGGTCGATCGCCATGGCAATGGCCGAGCCCTTATGCGCAGCCATCGGCAGCACCATTCCCTCTATAGCGGCAGCCGGATCGGTCGTCGGCACGCCGCGCGCGTCCACCGCCCAGCCCTCCGGAATGGTTCCGCCCTGCTTGCGGATCTCGTTGATCTTGGATTTCGCCACGACGCTCGTGGCCATGTCGACCACGATCGGCGCGAAGCTGCGCGCCGGAACGGCCACGGAAAAGGGATTGGTGCCCAGCAGCTTTTTTGTGCCGCCCCATGCGGGCATAGCCGTTGGACTGTTGCAGCAGCAGGCGCCGATCAGGCCGCGATCGGCCGCCATTTTTGCGTAATAAAAGGCGGGGCCGAAGGTGTTTGCATTGCGGCAGAAGACGGCGAACAGACCGCTCCTGCGTGCCCCCTCAAGCGCAAGCGCCATGCAGTCGCTTGCGGAGACCGCGCCGAGCTGCCCCTTGGCGTCAACAACGGCAAAGGCCGCCGTCTGGCGGAGCACCTCCGTTTTTTCGCCGAGCGCAAAGCCTCCCCGGTCAATTTTGGAAAGATAGGCAGGGAGCACCGCCAGACCGTGCGTGTGCACGCCGCGCAGATCGGCCGCAAGCATACTATCGAGCAGCGTGCGTCCCTGTGTCTGCGGCACGCCGTGCGCCGCCAGCAGCTCCGTCAGGCCGCTGCGCAGCGGTTCAATCTGAAATCGCTCCATCCTACCGCTTCCCCACCGGCTCAGCCGGCTGCTCCTGCGCCGCAGCGCTCTTTACCGTCGTTCCGACGTTTTCGTTATCCGCATTGGAAAAGACCTTCCAGATGGTCATGAAAAAGATCTTCACGTCGAGCAGGAAGGAAACATGGTCGACGTAATACACGCTCATCCGGATACGCTCGTCCCAGTCCACACCCTTGCGGCCGTGCACCTGAGCCCAGCCGGTGATGCCGGGGCGCAGCTCGAACATGCGCCGCTGCTCCGGTGTGTACTCCTCAATCGGCCACGGATGGTATGTAAGCGGCGGGCGAAAGCCGATCAGCGACATGTCCCCCTTGAGAATGTTCACGAGCTGAGGCAGCTCGTCGATGCTCGTCGCGCGCAGGAAGCGCCCGACCTTGGTCACGCGCGGGTCGTTTTTGAAGGAATACTGACCCGTGCCCGTTTTCTCCGCGCCGACGCACATGGAGCGGAATTTATACATCTGAAACGGCGCTCCGCCGCGGCCGAGGCGCGTCTGCTTAAAAATGACCGGGCCGCTGCTGTCGAGCTTCACGGCCAGCGCCGCAAGCGCCATAACCGGCGAAAGCACCACGAGCGCCACCGCCGAAAGCGCCAGATCAAGCGCCCGTTTCCAAACCCGCGCGTATCGGTTCATATGCATGTTCCCCCTGTTATATCTCTGTTGGCTCCGGCCGCCCGCGCAGGGCGGTGTGCGAGGCACCCGCACTTTGAATTTATAAGGATGAAAAATCGGTATCAACAGCAACGCGGCGCGTTTTTGACGATCTCGTCGACGATCCGCCCGATCTCGCGCCGGTTTTCCTCAAAGCGCTCCGGCGGAAGGAGCGGCAGACTGTCCTCAAAGGCTTGCAGCCGCCGGATGTTCTCCGTGAAGCGGCGGTCAAACTCCTCGATCGGCTGCTCCGGTGCGCAGCTGCAAAAGCTTCTCGAGAGGATTACGCGCGTCGAGCCGAGGCGGTAATGCTCCATCACGATCCGTTCGGCAGGCAGCAGCCCCTCGCCGATCGCGGCAACGCCGCCGAAGCCATAAGGGACGCCCGCCCGGCGGAATTTTTCGCAGAGGCGCTCCACAACGCCGTTGGTCAGAAGCTCGAATAAAAAAGTCAGCCGGTAGCTCAAATGCAGGTCGTTCAGGCCGATATGGATCTCGTCAAAGCCGCCCGCGGCAAGCACCTCGTCGACACACTCCACGGCCTGCCTTGTCTCGAGCAAAAGGACGGTCTTCGCCCGTCCGTTCACAAGCCGCAGGAAGGTGCGAACCTCGTCCGGCGTGCGCCACATCGGCAGCATGACCACGTCCGCGCCCGCCTCGAGCACCTGCTCGATCTCGCGCTCGGAGTCGGAATCAAGCGGATTCACCCGAACCAGAAGCTCCGATTTGGTCAGAACCCTTGACAGGCGCGCAACGTCCGAGACCGTGTGCCGCGAGAGCACCGTGTTTCTTCCGCACTGACGCTCGGCCTTGCCGCGCGTTTCGAGGTCGACCCAGACGCGCTCGACGCCGTTCTTCTCCGCAATGACGGCCACCGCCGGGTCATTTGTGATATACATGAGATTTAAAAACATTGCTGTATTCCTCTCGTCCCACTTTCGTTCCGTTTTTTCTGCGGTCCATGCTCCGCACAGCGACAAACTGTTCCCCCGGTGCCGCATTCCATTCTCGTATCTTGTTGAATTTTACCACACAGCGCTCGCAAATTCAATCTTTTTCGATCGATTTTAGGCATTAATCCTGACATTGTGCAAAAGAGTATAAAGAAAACTCCTTTGTCGACGGACAAAGGAGTTTTCACTGGCTCCCCCTGTTGGACTCGAACCAACGACACACGGATTAACAGTCCGTTGCTCTACCGACTGAGCTAAGGGGGAATATAAATGTTGGCGTTACCTATTTTCACAGCCAGTCGCCCGGCAACTATCGTCGGCGCAGATGAGCTTAACTTCTGTGTTCGGGATGGGAACAGGTGGACCCTCATCGCAATCAACACCAACTATTTACTTTTATCGTCTTCAGAGCCGATCGGCTCTGTCAACTTCTTTATTATACCGCGCTTTTCACTTTTGTCAAGCGCTTTTTTTGCCCTTCTCAAAAGAGCTGGTGACCCGTACCGGATTCGAACCGATGTTAATGGCGTGAGAGGCCACTGTCTTAACCACTTGACCAACGGGCCATGTCCTGCGTCATCTATCTTCAAAGCCTTTTGGCTGTGAATGCTTGGTCCGCCCTCACGGACTCGAACCGGGGACCCACTGATTAAGAGTCAGTTGCTCTACCAACTGA
>OIXH01000469.1_pt1 | contig 49620 bp, 75 predicted proteins | sample 1587741 | NCBI WGS metagenome assembly OIXH01 (sample SAMEA3888916, study PRJEB22519) | human gut metagenome | biome: human gut; feature: human-associated habitat; material: faeces | place: Denmark | collected 2011 | reverse complement strand
AATATTTTATATTATAATTACCCCAAGTCGTTTTCTATACTTTTTTACTCTTTTTTTCTAAATCTTTATCCTTATTTCTACCCTTAAAATGTTGTTTTTACAACGAATTTTCTTCTTGAAAATGTTGTTTTTACAACGAGTAAACCAACCAGCCCGCCATTTTCCATAGCCAAAAGCTATATCACGAGCCAATCCATAGCCAAAAGCTATGGGAGAAACGTATGCAAGAGGCATAAAATTACCAAAAACTATGGGAAAAACGTGTTTTACGCGTACAAAAAAGCAAAAATAAGGCAAAAGCCGCGCGAAAGCCATAGATTTCAGGCATAGAAGCGGCGAAAGCCATAGCCAAAAGCTATGGAAAGCCCGGAAAGCCCGAAATGCGTACGTATACGTGTGTGTATGCGTGCGCGTATGCGCGTATTATAATAAACAAACAAAACAGTAACAAGCAACAATAACGCGTGCGCGTGCGTGCGCGATAAAACGCGCGCGATAAATACGCGTGTGTGCGCGCGTGCGTGTGTGCGTATAGGGGCGGCTGGAAAGCCCGAAAGCCTCGAGCCATAGCCGAAAGCTATGGGAGATATTCCCGAAAGCTATGGGACAGTACAAAAGCCGTGGGATAGCCGCATAGTATAGCCAAAAGCTATGTATAGCCAAAAGCTATGTATAGCCAAAAGCTATGGGCGCAAAAGCCACGCGAAAGCTACGAGCCAGCAAAAGTCCCAAAAGCCCCGAAAGCCCCGAAAGCCCCGAAAGCTCGGCGGATTACCGAAAGCCCCGCAAAAGCCCGCCGAAAGCCCGCGGCAGTAGTTCGGGAAATCTGAACCACTCGCAGAACGGCGAGAAATGCCCTTATAAGGCGCGAAAGCCTGCGGACGGGGAAACAGCCGAGCGGGTCGCGTTTCGGGGCGTACGGGCAAAATCCCGCTTTTTTGGCGGGAAATGCTCGGAAAAGCCCCGGAGCACCGCCGCCCCGGTGGCTTGCCTGACTGCGCGGACTTGTGACCGCCGCCGGTGCATTAACGGCGGGAAACCCCGCCGCCACTCTGCAAAGTGTTTCAATGCGCATCCCTCGCGTAGTTGTACATGTCCCGGAAGTAATCTTCAACAGCTTCCGCCGTTGACGACAGCAAAGAATATTCGGCGGATTCGTTCCACCACCGAAGCATAATACTTCCGCGCTCGGTATCTATATAGATATTCGGACCGCCGAAAGCAATCATGACCCGCGCGCCGCAAAAATCTAAATTTTCGTCAATTATGTATTTTACGTCAAAAATTTCGTTTTCTTTGAAGTAGTCGTAAATCGTGACCGGGTCGCCCTCGTCAAATGCTTCGAATTCTTCCCCGCATTCCGGGCAGTTATACGATAGAAGCCCGCGGGAACCGTCGTGCTGATCTTCAAGCGTTATCAGCTTATGACAATGCGGGCATTTATAATACCCGCCGTCGGTGTACTTGTCTAACTCTTCCGAAATCCTTTTGCAGATTTCAAAATTTTCGTTTTTTTCGTGATTTTCCATTTTTTGAACCTCCAAAAAGTTTGATTTTGCGTAACCGCGACCCCCGGGCGGGGGTTTCGTCGTAATTTTCAACGACTCATCAGGCGGTTTTTTTCTGGCGTCCCGGGCGTTTTAATTCGCAAAACCCGAGAACGGCAGAGCCGTCCAGCTCAACGCGCCATATATGCGCGCGGGTTGAGAATGTCGGCAGAGCCTTGACCGCGTCGCGGTACGTTTCAAACGCTCGCCCGCGGGTATGCGCGAGCTGCGGCGCGTTGCTTTCGGTTAAATTTTCGGCAATGATATAATAATTCATTTTTTTGCTCCTTTTTCAAATTTTTTTCGTTTTGGCAGAATCAATAATTTTTCCGGCGCGGTTTCCCGTCGCCTATGATCGCGGCGAGGAAGAAAAGCGGCAGCATTATAAACGCCGCCGCAATCCATCCGCCGCCCTTTCGATTGTTCCGGCGGCTCACTCTTCGCCGCCTTTTTCGTCGGTGACGAGTCGGATATATTTATTATTTTTTTCGTATTCGACGCGCCAAAATACGCCGAACGTCATCATCATATTGAGCCGCTCGCGTATGCGGAGCAGCATCTCCGCCGCGTGGAAAATGCAACCCTGCTTTCGCGCCACATTGTGCGCGTCAACATAGCCATCTAATGCGGCGCGCGCCTGTCTCTTTTTTTCTTCGCTCATTGTTTACCTCCGTTTATATGGTGTTTTCGCCCGTCGCCCGCTCATGCGCAGGCGGCGGACATATCCGGCGATATGCCTTGATTTTGGAGGCGCAGAACTCAGGCGCGCCCTCGTTTTTTCGCAATCCGCGCCGCCATCGCCGCGCGCGGTCTGCGGGTTAAAACCCCGTTAAAAACCCGCTCACGCTTTCAACTGTGCATCCCGGCGACGCATTCGGCGCGACCCTTTGCCGCGCGCCCTGTGTCGCTCTGCGTGTCTTACGGCGCTTAGAGCTAAGCGCGCCGCTTTTCGTTTCAGTTGTCAAGTATACTCGTATTATATATTATATGCGTGTCGTTGTCAAACGTTTTGCCACGATTTTTGAAAGTAAATAATTTTTGCAATCAAAGCCCGTGAGTCTTGCGTTTCTGCCTTGTCCAAAAAGGCGCGCCCGTGTGTATGCCTTAATGACTGCGCCGCGCCGCCGTTGCGCTGTTCCCCCGGTTTCGGGGCGCGGTTTTTTGACCCCCCTCCCCCCTATGGGTATGATGACCATCGCCGCGGGATTACTCCTTTCCCCTTCCGCAATAGTGCCCATCGTCACAAATGGTTCCTTCTCCCCCCGTAATAGTGCCCAACGTCACTTTTCCCCCGCCGAAGGAGACCCCAAGGGGAAAAGGGTAAGGGGAACGATGGAATGGAAAGCGAGGGAATAGGGAAACGTGGAAAAGCCCTGCGGGAAACGTGAAAACTATGACGTTAGAAAGGGGAAGATGGGGTGGCTGTGGCTGATAAACACAACACCTCGCTAAATTCATTAGACTTAATCATTAGACTTTGCAAAAGTACGGTGAAACGCTTGACAAACGCGGGGGAATTCATTATACTTTGTGGTATGGGACGAGTGAAGATAGAAAACTACCTGACGGCTGACGAGATTGTTACGTTAGCCCAAAACGCGGAATTTTCGACCGCGGATAAAGCCGTGATTGCGTTCGGCTCGCATTCTCTCCCCCTTTCGGCATACGATACGGGGGTACGGTTACTCAATACAGCGGCGGAGTGTGTGCAGGACTGGATAGACGAAAACGTAACGGAATTCATTACACCTGCGAAAGGTATGAGCGACGGCGCGTACGTAGACAAGATTTGGGAAGGGTTTAAGACGTTTTTCGGAATGCTTGTGCGGAATGAGATAAGCCGAGCGGGCGGTGCGTATTTTGGTACGCGCTGGATAACGGACGACGACATAGAGAGAATGCGGGCAAGCGACTGGCGATATTACGGAAGCGACGGCTATGCGCTGTGTAAGGTCGCGTATAACGACGAAGTGATAGCGACGATTCCGACAGAGACTGCGCAGTACGTCCGCGGGTGCATTTCGGCACTTGACGAGTTACAGAGGGCATAATGGACAAGACGTGGTACGTAGACAACACGGCGTACGTGATTTACAACGGCGCGTGGCATAAGGTCAGGATTTTCGAGGTTTCCGACGGGTATTGGGCGAGGTGCCGTTTTGATACCGGGGAGTATCGGTTTGTCCGCGTAAAAGACCTGCGTCCCCAGCCCAATTCATTAGACTTGTGGGAGGAAGATTGATGACTAACGACGATTGCAAAACGGAATACAGCGTGAGAAAGACGTATGACTTCAAGCGCGGCGATAAAGTTGCTATTACCTATGGTTCAAAGACGTACTTCGGCGATTTCGTCGACCGCTACGGTACCATAGCCACGGTTATGATGAATACGCCTAACCAATGGGGTACGTACGTCGCGGTGCATTACGATAAGCTAATGCCTGCCGAAGAGTATCGGGCGGGTAAATGAGCGAGCCGACAAAGTTCGAGTACGGCGAAACGCTCAGCTACGCCGATTCGTCGGGGAAAAGCACCAAGGTCGTGTTTTTGCACTATATGACCAACGACAGGGAATTCGCGTTCGTTTCTATGACGACCGAACCAAAGTGCCGCCACCTATCGTTTTTCGAGCGCATTGTTGAGTCGTCACGGCTGGCGCGCGTACTCGATTAGCAAAAATATCGCGTTTGCGCTACGCGCACGAGAACAGTTAAACTGACGTGATTTCATTACACTTAATAAACACCAAAAAGGAGGATATATGAAAGGCTTTTGTGATTTTCTGCTCGCGGGCGGAGAAAGGATTGTTGTCAATGTATCGTTCATAATGGCGATATATGAGAGAGAGGGGTCGTGCCACGCGCTTACGATGTTTGATTCACGCCCTATTGCGCTCGCTGAAACGTATTCGGTGATTTGCTCTAAAATTTCCGAAGCTACGGGCGACGGCGCAACATTCAAGCCGACCGTGATACCTTCGGTACCGCAGAATCAGCCGCCGAGACAGGCACAGGCACCTCAGCAGGTACCGCCTCAGCCGCCCGTGCATAGCGTTCCGCCGACCGTAAATCAGCAATCGGATAAGAAAAAATAAAAATTTCATAAAACCCCTTGACAAGTCTAATGAAATATGTTAGAATGTCAATAACCTGACTTGGGCAGACAAGTCATGGGTCAGTTCCTAATATTCAATTCCTTTATCAGTTATGGTCACTCCGCGCGTCTGCCAGCGCGGGCGTTGCCGTTTCGCCAAGTGGTAAGGCACAGGAATTTGACTCCTGCATTCGGTGGTTCAAATCCATCAACGGCAGCCAAGATTTAGGGGCGTTAGCTCAGTGGAAGAGCAGTGCGCGCATAAAAGATACTACTGACGGGGGTTCGATTCCCTCACGCCCGATTTCGCCATTTTAACACCCCACCTCTTTTACGTTGCTAACGCTCACTCAGAGTACGTCAAGCTCTGCCTCAACAATGGTCGGACAAGTAGGTATTCTCACGATACGAGATGTCCGAAGTCCGACCACCCCGAACCCAACAGAGCGCGGAAAAACACGTGGGAAAACCGCCCGTGTCGCGCCGAGAAAATCTGGCAATCATCTTAAATCTTTTGTAGCATTAAGCCTTTACCGCGTGCCGGGGATATTTGGCGGTTTAGTCCCCGGGCGTTTTTTTAGGAGGAGTATGAAACGGTTTTTTCAGAAAATTTTCAAGTGGTTTTATAGGCACTTTTCGTTCGATTACAAAATATCGCAGTATTTTTATTTTAAGGCGTATTTGTATCGGGGCGAATATCTTTGCGATTCCAAAAAAATCGTAAAATATCTTATAAGGCACAAAATTAAGCCGCTTAAATACTCTGAAATCACCGGCGTTAAGGAAGAGCCGTTTGAATTTTTTGTCGGCGGAATAAACGAGCAAGGCACCGCGTATTATGTAATGCCGATGTATAGCGGTAATTATAAATGGGTGAGATATAAGGTCGGCGATACAATCAAATCCGGGGATATTTGCACTATTCCTATGTATGACTTTGATGATTTACTCGAACACCCCGAACTTGATACAACAATCCCCGTCGGATTTACCTGCAATACGATTGACGATTGTAAGGAATGCGCAAAGGCGGTATTGCTTAACCATTACGACGATGAGGAATAGTAAGAAACGCCATTAAAGCGATAAAAGTTTGCAAAATTGCGGTCAAATGACCGCTTTTTTCATTATACCCACTTGACAAGTCTAATGATTTGTGATATTTTTAATAAAGGGGGTGCAAAATGGACGACTGTTATGTAAATCAATTGCTTGGGCGGTTGTATGTTAATGACGTACAAGCGAGATTTGAGGGTATTTTCCGGCGATTAGACATATTATTGGTAAGTTTTACGGACGGCTCGGTGTTAGGACTGCTGAATTGGCTGTTTGTCGGGGCTTATGCTGCGGAAGAAATATTCTTAGACTGCGCGCGAATGTCAAATATCAATATCGATGACCATTACGGCAATCACCAAGGGAGAATTTCAAACAACACGTTCGGCATTATTCCGTTAAATGTCGGCAGAATACAAGGTGACAGATGGCAAGACGCGAGAAAATAACAATAGAAAATGGGCAAAAGTTCGGATATTTAGTGGTAATCCGCAAGGTTTATCATTCTATCGGGCGTAAGCGATACGATTATCTTTGTCGCTGTACGCTTTGTAATCATACCTTAGTAATACAAAAGTCGAACTTGATAAATAATCATATACAAATGTGCCGTGATTGCTATGAGATAGGCAGATATAAGGTCAACGAAAATGAGATTCGAGAAGACATTGGCGACAGTACTTCCGTTTTATAAAACGCACCGTATCGGTATATTTTTTATGATGCTGTTTGATAACGTTGACATAAGCATAGAAACGATTGCACATTTATTGCAGTTAAAACAGCCTAACGGGAAGAAATACACACGCCCGGCGCAACAGCTCATAAACAAATGCGTACGTGAAGACGCGCAGTGGAATAAGAAGCGCAACGAGTTTAACGGCAAGTGCGAGATAGAGCATTGGCTTACTACGTTTCGTATATCGCCGACAACATACGAAAAAAGCACGGGGTATGAATATCCGACGAATTTGCCATTATTATAGGCGGTGGATTATGACGGATAAATTTCTTATATTAAAGCAAATGATAATCAACAAGTACGGCAATGTGACTAATTACGAAAAGCTGAATAATTTAGGCACGCACGGAATGTATAAGCCGATATATCGTAATTACGTTACGAAAGAGTTGCTGGATTCCGCTTCGGAGCAATTAGGCATTGATTTGTCCCGCATAATCCCAACGTCTGACCAAATGGACGGTGTAAGCAGACCCGACCTCATAAAAGACGATTATGTTGACAAAGAATATATAGAGCCGATAGATTTTAGCCAATTTGAAGAGGAGGACGAAGATGACGAATCTTGACGAGAGCCTTGTTGAGATAGAAAGACGGCTCAAAAAGATAAATAAAATAGCCACGGACGATACGCTTGTCAGCCCCGAAAAAGACCGAATCGAGGTGCTTATTGACGCGTGCGATATTACGCAGATAACGCAGCAGAATTTCCTTACCTATAAGCGGGCGCATAAAGATGGGGTACAGGCAATGATAGAGTTTGATTACAAGCTCAGCAGCCTTGCGGATAGGTGCTTTATGGGGGCAGACGAAACCTTAGCGATTTACGTGTTCCCGAAAGAATATATAGCAACAGCGCAAAACAGGCGCGAAAAAACAAAGCGAATGCGTCAGGCGGAAGAGTTGCAGACCGTTCCGATAGAAATGATTGCATTGCTTGAAGAACTGCGGATAAAAATGCTTGAAATATCGGCGCGCTGGCATACACGCCGTTTTATGGAATATTGGGATATACCGCGCCCCGACAGACAGAAAAAGCTGCCTAAGAGATTGCCGTTGCTGAAAGACGCAATGTTTTATTATGACAGGTCGCTTTCTACAAAGCTCGGCATAAAGCAAAAAGATGGCATTGAACCGCGCGAAATTCTCTTTGCAACACAGCCTTCTTCGGGTAAAACGTACCTTGCGAATACATATACCTGCCTTAGTCTTATTTTGCACCAAATATATTATGGTGAAAGCGGATTGATAAGGCTGACAAACACGCAAACTAATGCTTATAAATACGGCTCGCAGGTCAAATCAATGCTCAAAAACCCGTCTATCGTAAAGATTTTTCCCGAATGGGAGAAGTATTACACGGCGAAAAACGAGGTCAGACCGTTCAAAATCGACAATCAAGAAACGTTTTTGTTAAAAGATTGTAACGATGAAATCCAAGACAGCTTGTTTATGCTTTCGGCGGGAACAAGCGTAAACGGTAAAAGAGCAATGTGCGCCACAATCATAGATGACCTTTCCGGCGGTATGCAAGATATGTACAATGATGAATTGCATAAGCAACAGACGGAATTCGTTATGGGCGATATTGCCGACCGTTCCGATAACTCCGAAGAAATGCCTATGATTTATCAGGGAACGTTCTACAATGAGTATGATATACAGAACTCTATATTAGATTTGTGGACTGATAATTACGACTTAAAGCAAATCAAACACGAAAACGGTGTTAATATTTATGCTACGCCTGATTATAGGCGCGTTGCAATTCTTGTAGATTGTTACAATGACAATATGGAAAGTATTGCGCCGGGCTTAGTATCAACTGACAAACTCAGAGATAAACAAGAGTTTTACGAAAAGCGCGAAAAGCCGTTTGTGTTCGATTTAATCTATCGGCAAAAAAAAGCAAGCCGACTGCCCCGTACATTCGATTGGAAAAATCTGTTGCAGTATGACGAGCTGCCCGAAGATTTATCAAATGTTTCGTGGGGTGCGCTTGACCCGACGCGTAAAGCCGAAGCGAACTTCTTTTCGCTGCCTATTTTGCAGTATAGCAAGTCCAAAGATAAATATTATCTTACCGACGCTATTTTCCAGCAGAAGAGCCTTGGCAAGGTTGCCGACCCTAATAACGAATTCAAAAACGAGGTCGTTAAAAAGCTCATTTCCTGCGCAATGACGAACCTTTACATAGAGAACAACGTAAGTAATACATTGTCCGACGTTTTGGATATGGAACTGCGCAATAACGGGTGGACAGTATGCAATATCGAAGAAGCCTATACGGCGCGCGAGGGCAGAGTAAGCAATAAGCTCAGCCGTATCTTGGAATATTCAACGACGATTATGCAACATATCGTATTCCCGTCCAAGAAATATCTGCAAAGCCACAACAAGCCTGACCTTAGCCGTTTTATGGATAAACTAACGGGCTGGAACTCCAAGGGGCGGCAGAATGACGATAACCCCGATGACGCGCCTGATTCGCTTGCTATGTTCGTCGCTAAGTACGTATTCCCGTACATTGTAGAGCGAGTAGCGCATATCGACTATAATATGGACTTCAATCCACTGAGAGTAAGGCGGTTTTTTTAATTAAACTAAAAATATTTTGAACTTTTTTAACAAAACCCCTTGACAAAGTGCAATGAAAATGATAAATTTTAGTATAGCAAGTAAGATTTTGCAATAACGGTTCAATCTTTCGGGAAGAAATATGAGTAATTACCACGTCAAACAAAAAGGTTACCAAACTATCACCATTTCCGACACGCTGTTGCCGAATGGTGATGTTGACCACGATAAGATTGTTATTCCGACAATTTTGGAAGAAACGCATCCCCTGCACCTCAATAATGTGGCGGATATGAGCACGTTAGACGATTATTATTGGGGCAAAGGCGAAGTCGATATTAAGAAAACAACTACTCAACCCGATATAAACAACATAGTTAATATAAACTACGCAAAGCGCGCAGTTGATAATAAAGTCCCCTATACTTTCGGTAACCCTTTCAGCTTTACGCTCAGAAAGGATACGGCAAACGATAGAAAGCAAGACCAATTAAGAGCGTTTAACGACGCTTTGGATAACGATAATTACAAAGAAAAATTGTTATCGCTTGGAATGGATTCTGCCGTACACAGAATCGCTCACAAACTTTTCTATCCAGCAACGGAAAAACAACGAAAGCAGGGGATTTTCTTTAATTCTCAGGTCGATTTAGATTATCACGACACGTATTGTATATATTCTGCGGATATAGCTAAGGAATGCGTAATGGGCGTTAATTACTATACGCGTGAAGTATACGAACAACGTGTTGAAACTGGTGCTTATGAAGCTATAAGAACCGAAACCGTTTATAACGTATGGACGAAGTGGCACCATTGGGTTGCCGTTGCAAACGGTGTAACGCCGCCTTTTGAATGGGCGTTTGAAAGGTTCTTTGTCAAAATAAACGATATGAACTTAGAGCTTGAAGCCTATCCGTATCGTATCGATTTTGACGAAACGGGCAATCTAATCCCGGAAGAGCGGACAGTCCCGCTTGTGCCGTTCTTATACCGTCTTGACAGGCGCAATGCCTTTGAGGACGCTATCCCGATTAAAAACGCTATCGACCACCTCGTGAGTTTGTCGCTTGACGCGGTACAGCAAAAAACCGATTATATAATCGTGTTAAAGAATATATCAGCCGATACCGAGGAAGAAAGAGAAGCTATTCTTTCTTATTTACGTCAAGGTATTCTGTCTATAAAATCGAATTCCAATTCTCCGACGCAGGCTGATGTTGACGTACTTGATACGCAATTATCCTTGACCGAAGTCAACGACGTAATAACATTCCTTAAAGGCGAGCTGGAAGAGATTATTAACCTGCCTAATCGCAGCGGCGGCGGACAGGGCGGAAGTCCGACCGGTTCCGGAATACAGTATCGTGACGGTTTTACTTCGCGTGAAGATGAGGCGAAATTGTGTTCGTCGAGTTTTGAAAAGAGCGAGGGCGTATGCCTTGACGTAATTCTTGAAATGGTTCAGGAATTCCCCGAATGCGAATATAGGGAGTTAGACCCGACCGACATCGGAATCAAAGAGAACCGCAACAAGAAAGAAAACGTACAAACGGCAGCCGAGGCATACAGTATGCTTCGCAGTGCGGGTGTCAGCCGTGAAAACGCTTACAAGATTTCCGAGCTTGACCCGAACTACGTTGAAATGGCGGAAGCCGACCGCGCCGAGGAAGAAAGGGATTACGAAGATGAAACAAAGCGTATGATTGAGCGCGAAAAGGCGTTGCAAAAAGTCAAACCGGCAAATACTGCTAATAACACAAATAATGATTCTAATGACGCAAACGCCAATCAATCTTCGCAAAACAGCGGTTCAAATACAACCGTGACCGAAGAAGATATTACCGTCACCGAAGAGAGTGACTGAATATTATCCTGACGAGGAGAAATAATACGGAAACAAAATTTGTCCTGACGAGGCGTAATAATACGGGCTTTTATGTGGTCGAACTTTAGACCCGAAAAATTAAGGAGACAAAATGGAAGAACCTATTCAGACCCCCAACCCGATTGAGCCGAACGACCCTACTCCTCCCGATGGCGGAAACGAACCGACGGTAACCCCCGGTACGCCGTACGCTGTCATAGGCGATAAAGTTTATCTGACCCGTGAAGAGTACGAAAAGGCGGAGAATGACAAGTCGGCGGCTATTCGCAAATCGGCGGAAGAACGCGCACTCAAACAGCTTAAAGTCGACGATAACGGAAACTCGATTTCCGCAGCTGAGATGAAAAAGCAAATGTATGAGCAGGCAAAACGCGACCTTAAACCGCTTCTCAAAGACGAACTTGAAAAAGAAGCGAAAATGACCGCGGAAGAGCTTGCGCAGAAACGTATTAACGAAGAGCGTGAAGCACTCAAAGCAGAGCGTATCAGCGTAAATCGTTCGGCGTGCGAATTTATGCTTCAGCAGGCGGGATTCGACGAAGATGATATTGAAAATATCCTCTCGAGTGCCGTAGACGATAATGTCGACGCAAGCAAAGGGCGCGTACTTGCACAGATAGAAATGCGTAAAAAGTACGAGGAAAAACTGCGGGCAAAAGTTACAAGCGAACTTTCCGCACAAATGCCGCGTACTAAGACCGGTAAAGGCGGGGCTGATACCTATCAAAGCCAGTATGATGCCGCCAAAGCCGCTAAGAATCCCACAGCAATGGTAAGAGTTCTTCGTGAAGCGGCAGACGCTGGAGTTGATATTAAAAAATAAAAAATAAATCAACTCAAGGAGAATAAAATGGCAAGTACAGTAATTCAAAGCATTACCAAGACCAATACTCTGAACGTTGCAGGTCTGATGTATGCTAAATCTGACGAAACAACCAAATTCCTCGACGCTATATATGCAAGAGGTAAGGGCACGAGAAAAGTCAACGATATAGAATTCGTTCTTTCCGCTGGCTATTCGCTCGCAACGCCCGCTCAACCGGCAATCACCGAAGACGCTTCGATAACCGGGGCTACTCCCGAAACCACTCAGAGAAGCAATACTACCAACTGCGGACAGATTTATCAGAGAGCCGTTGAGGTCAGCTATCTGAAACAGGCTACGACCGGTCGTATGTCGGGTCTTAATCAGGAAGGTTCGCGCAACAATGTGCAGGACGAGCTTGATTTCCAAATCGCTATGCGCATGAAGCAGATGAAGATGGACTTCAACTATACCTGCATAAACGGTGTGTATCAGCAGTCCACCGGAACCAACGTTGCATGGAAGAGCCGCGGTATTATTGCTGGTATTACGACCAACGTTGTAGACGCAACCGACCAAACCCTTGGCAAGGATATGATTACTTCGGCTGTAACGGAAGCAATCAAAAACGGATTTGTTTGGGAAGACGGTCGTATGGAAATGTGGGTAAATCCGTCTATGCTTGAAAAGATAAACGACGCATGGGCAGGACTTACCGGATTCTCTCAACCCGCAACAAGAACAGAGGGCGGTGTCGCGATAACTTCGCTGTATACGTACTTCGGTGTTATCAACGTATATTATGACGCAGCATTCCCCGCAGATACGATTGCTATCCTTAACATGGGCGAAATCGGCACGGTTGAAACCGATGTTCCCGGCAAGGGCTGCTGGTTCTATGAGGATATATCGAAGCAGGGCGCGTCGGAAGGCGGGCAGGTGTTCGGTATAGCAGGTCTTGACTATGGCGCAGAGCAGCGTCATATCCTGATTCAGAATATCGGCGCAACTTCCGAAGGAGACCTTGGCGGTTAATTAACAAAAAAACAGTATAAAGGATACGAAAATGGCAACATTCAAATCTGTAAGTAAAGCAAAAGGCAGACCCGCGCCTACAATGGTTTATGTCCCCGCGGCTAAGACCATTGTGACATTCAAGAAAGACGCGAATGGCGATTTGCTTTGCGAAGTACCCGATAAAGACACGGTAGTCATAAAAAGACTTACTGAGCTTGGCTATATTCGGGTAAATAAAGTATCGAAATAAGGAAGATTGTGATGCACCCCGACTGGAAAACATTCAAAGCGACAATAACCAATAAAGCCGAAACCCTCATTACCACTAAATCCAATTACGGGCTTGGTGATAAAGACAGGGCTTCGCTTGGTTATTATTTTGACGAGGCGATTCAGATACTGCGGAATTGGCGTAAAATTGCCGTTGACGATGAAACGGAATTTTTAGCTGGCGTGTATGATTATGCTATCGTCGAATATATCATTGAACAGTACCAAGTCGGGGGCAGCAGCAATCTGTCTTCGTTAAATACGGGTATTTCAAGCAGGACTATTCGTATCGACCCCAAGACAAACTTAGAAAGCAAGTATTCTCAAAGGTTATAATATATGTACGCACAGGAAAGACCGTTTTATTTGGCATATTTTATGGGTAACAGGAACAATGTGCCTTATTATACCAAACCGCAACAAGTTTACGGTACAATAAATACGCCGACGGCTCTTTCTTCCGCGCAATCGATAGGTATTGACTTTCCTTATGAGCGCGTCATTTACGCCCGTATGACAAGAGATTTTGAGTTTATCGATGAACAAGCCATTTTATGGATAGACATTAAGCCGAATGGCAACGAACATCGAACTCACGATTTCAATGTCACGAAGGTCAGCGACGTTGATTCTAACGGGAATTTCCAAATCTATTGTGAGCGCAACGCGTACTATAATGTGGACTTTTGGTACGAACACGACGGCGTGATTTTCCAAAAACAAATCCCGCTCGACCTTGAAACCAATATCGCGATAATTCCTAAAAGAATGTACCTGCCGATAGACGTTGATTCAACGGCTTGCTGGAAATTCAATCCTAATGACAACTTAGACGCGGAAAGGGGCAAATTGCTTCTTGACGATAGAGAGGACGCTTGGGATTGCTGGGTATTACATTTTAAGGAAGTACCGACTACCGATAGTTTGTATGCTTAGCATGAAGGTAACAAAGACTGCGAATTTCGATAGCGTTATAAATGATTTTATTCAGCAGGCGACGGCTTTATCTAAGCTGGAATCTGCCACAAATAAAATTCTTGAAACGCTTGCCAATGAAATGATTGCAGCTATGAAGACCAAGATTGCGGCATCAAACCCCGCGTGGACTTCAAAAATCGGTATGGATGTCAACAAGATTGAGATTATCGGAAGAACCGAGAATACAATTACGGTTGCTTGCGGTAGCGGTATGTTTGTTGATATAAAGGCGCGCGTATCTCAAAAAAGCTCAGCCCCCAAGAAAGAGGAAAAGGCTCCTACGGTTATGCCGAAGGAAAAGAAAAAGCGCATTCTGTCAGAGCGACAATTTCAGATAATCGAAGCTCAGCGTACGATAGTAGCGCAAGTCAATCCTTTCTTCTTCTTGGAATACGGCTTTGGCTTAGCGGGTCAAAAATCCCCTCACGAATCGGCACCTGAAATCGGGTGGGCTTATAATATAAATAATCACCCCGAAATCGTCGGCGATTATGATTGGAAAAGAACGGGCACCTATTGGAAAGTCGAGGGCGCAATCGGCGTAAACTTCTTGGAAAGTACGATAAACGAATATTCCAGCCAATGGGTTACAAAGGCGCAAGAAATACTCAGGGCTAACAAAATTATTACGTAAGGAGACCACAATGGCGACAGAAGAATATTCAATCTTTGATAGCGAAGCATTGTTAAAGACTGTACGTCAGACCTTGCGTGATATATTCGATACCGACGAATGGATTGCGTATCTTAAAAATACTGTACGAATTGTTGAAACAAGCCAAAGCGCAATCACCAGCTATCCGGCAGTGTGGGCATACATTTCCGAATACTCCCCGGCAGCGCGCCTGAGAACGCGCAGAAAGAACCGTGGAACGGCGTTTTATCTTATCATAGAGGTTTATACTGAAGTGGCAAATAACACGCCTAAGGAGCAAATAAACGGCAAAATGAGGCAAGCCATAGAAGAGACCCTTACGAACAAATATGGCTTTGACCTCACAAGCGCAACGTATGTACCGTCAACCATTGCCGATGTTGATAGGTGGCGAATGGCATTTAACAATACTCAGGATAACTTCACAAAACAAATATATAAATAAGGAGACCGAAAATGGCTGACATTGAAAAAACGCTGACCGACGTACCCGAAATTACCGGTGATGATATAATTGTCATAGCGGCATCTAAGGGCGCAGGCGCAGGAAATGCGTTTACAGACATTGACTATACCACAGAGTATAAACTGACTTCGACAGAACCCGCACCGGCAACGGATACGTGGATGCAGATTCAGGAAACCGTCAATACCATGCCTCAGTTCTTCCCCGACCGTGAAACTATCGAATACCGCGTTCTTGCAAGTACGCAGGCTCGTCAGAAGCTCGGTGTGCGCGAAGCAATCGACGGCGCAATTGCTGTATATTATACTAATATTCTTCTTAAAGCGCACCAGCTTATGATAGGCTGGCAGTCGGCTACGGAAGAGGAAGCTGTTGCGGCAAACGGCAGACCGGGATACTTTTGGCTCGTATGGTACATCGCTTCGCAGAACAGAACGGTTGCAGTGCGTTGTAACGTAGATGACCATCTTAAAACCCCCGAAAATGAGAGCGGCGAGCTTGAACCGTTCGATTTACAGATAACTAACGTCGATGAGGCTATTGAGACTAACGGACTTGAAACGAATCTCAGTGCAGCTCTTACCCCCGACGATGAAGGTCTGTAAGAAATAAAATAATATACAATAAGGAGCAATTATGGCAGATAATAAACTGAACCCGAGAGATTTCGATACTAAGGCTTGGGAAATAGAGTATTACGATAAAAAGCGCGAGGAAACTGTATCGCAACGCTTGGAACTTTCCGTTGAGGCAGTGAAAAAAGCCGATGAGCTTGGCATAATAAACAAAATGGCAAGCAAAGAAATGGGTACTCAGGAAATTTTATCTAATATGTTATATATATTCATGATTCGCCATAAGGGAATCAATAATATTACGATGTCAAAAGCACGTACTATTGCTGATTATATCATCGACGAACAAGAATATGATATAAACGACCTTTGCGCAACTCTTATCGAGGAACTCGTTAAAGGGTATTCGCAGGTTTTTACTTCGAAGGGAACAAAGCAGCTGAAACAGATTTAAGCACTGTTCCCGCCGGCGTTGCTTCTGATATATTGTACGATTTATGCGAAAAAGCGTTGAGTTTTGGTATGACGGCTGAACAGTTTTGGCATAGCGGGCTTGACGCTTTCGCAACGTACTATAATTACAGTATCGAACGCGAAAAACAGAAATATCGTGATTATGAAACGCTTTGCTGGAAAATCGGCAGCAAAGTAATACAGGCTCTCCAACAGCAGCCTGTTATTCCGTATGGATTATTAGACCGCAAAGATATGAAGCGGTTAATCCATGAATACCCACGCGAACCCGAATGGGTAACCGAAGCGAAGAAACAGAAAAACAGCGAACGGCGCAAGGCGCGTAATTTGCATATCGTTCCGCCCACAAAGGAAGAGATTTCAAAGTACAATCTTATGATGGGACGAATGCGAATGGAAGCGGCAAGAAAACGCCGAGAGCGGCAAGCGCAGAAACAGAGACCGAACAATGGCTACGTCAAACAATAACTCAAGTCAATCGTTTAAGAATATCGGTTTTAATTTAACCGTCAAGATAAATGCGGATGTAGATAAAATCGATAAATTGACTACGGCTCTTACGAAGTTGCAGTCTCTTACAACGAGCGATTTTTCCAAACTTGCCGATTCGCTTAATTCGTTAGCAAGCATTGGCAGCTTTACTCGAATGGGTAACAGCATACAATCGCTTATAAATTCGCTTAATACCTTAAAGTCCATCAATTTTTCGGGATTTACCAGCAAGACGACGGCAGTGGCAAATGCATTACAGCCGTTGCAGAATATTACTTTATCCGCACAAGGCTTTTCGGATTTTTCGAGAGGTCTTTCTTCGCTTACAAACGGACTGACAAAGTTAAAAGATGTTGACGTAAAATCTCTTTCGTCGAACATTACGTCGCTTGTTGCTGCATTAAAACCGCTGACCGATGAAATGTTACGTGGCGGTACGGCAGCTCAATCGTACGCCTCGGTTCTTACAACCCTTAAATCGGCAAGTCAAACCGCGGGAACAGATATGAACTCAATGGCGACAAGCGCGAATAAGGCTTCAACATCAACCAGTGCTTTTACAAGTCAAATAGTTCGCCTTGCTGCGTCGTACTTGTCCGTAAGAAAACTTGCAAGCGCGCTTAAAGACGCATATAATGCTTCGGCGAATTGGATAGAGAACTTGAACCTCTTTGCCGTTACATTCGGCGAGGACGAATACCAAGAAGTCCTTGATTGGACAATGCAATTAGCGCAGAACTTTGGATTCTCTAATAACGAATTATTAAAATCCATTTCGCTGTTCAAACAGTTGGGTTCTGCGGCGGGTATTGCGGGTGAAACTTCGACGGAATTATCTCAGACATTAACATCGTTAATGCTCGATTTGTCGTCATTCTATAACACGTCGATAACGCGCGCGTCGCAAGTCTTGCAAAGCTCACTGTTCGCCGGTCAGACAAAACCCGCACGTCAGGCTTTCGGTATTGACGTTTCCGAGCAGACGCTGGATAATCTGCTTGCAACGAATGAAACGTTGAAAGAGATGAATATCTCTTCAAGACAGCTGACGCAATCGCAAAAGACGTTATTGCGCTCTATCCAAATGCTGGAAGCCAGCCGTAACGCGTGGGGTGATATGTATATTACTACAAACTCCATGGCGAATGAGGTGCGTATTCTCATAGGCTCTATTGAGAACCTTAAACTTGCATTCGGCGATTTAGTGCTTGCCAATCCGTTCCAAACACTGATTCGTTATGCAAGCGCGGCTGTCATTGCAATTACGAATGTTATTCGTGCGTTTGTCCCCGCTAAAACCGAATTGGATTATGACGTGGGCAACCCGCTGGAATCGTTTACTGAGGGCGCGGAAGAAGCGGATACCGCAATGCGCCAATTATCGTTTGACGATTTTGAGGCTTTGACCACAAGCGAAAGTACCAATGAGGACTTGAATGTAACGCAGACGATTACCGAAGAACTGAATCGGTTAATGGAAGAATACAATGCCTCTATCAGCGAATATTCAAGCACTATGAGTGAAGCCGCTAAAATTGGACAAGAATGGGCGCAAACGATAATCCAAGCACTGAAAGATATGGGATTCCTTACTGAGGACGAAAACGGGAATCTCACAGTACTGACCGATAGGCTCAAATCAGTTGCTTCGGGTATTGCGTTGATTGCCTCGTTAGCAAAAGGAAGCGTATTCGGTGTTATTGCAACCGTTATTGCTACAGCAGCTGCAAAAAGCGAAGAATTCCGTGCAGCATTAGGTGATATTGTTGTTACCTTAGGCAAGATATTGGTTGCTTTAACTCCAATTGTTGAAATCATTGGCGATATTGTATCTGCATTTTCACCGCTTATTTCATGGATAACGCAAGGAATATCCGTAATTCTTGATTTTGCTGATAGTATAGGTATCCTAATTCCAGCTATCGAAATATTTGCAGCAGTATTATTAGGATTAAAAATAGAGACATTTACTACAAACTTAAAAAATGCAAGTTTAGCACTCGCGGATAATCAAATTCACATTATTGCTTGTACCTCGGCGATTGACAAAGAGAAGCAAGCAATCAATGAGCTTACTGTTGCAATGCAAAATATGAGCGAAACTGATAAAATAGCCGCTCAAACAAAAATAAATAATTCTCAAGCAATTATTACCGCAAAAGAAAAAGAAATTGCTTCCTTGCAGAAAGAACAAGTTCAGCTTGAAAAAAATTACAAATCCACAAGGAATATGCAAGGTGCGATTTCGGCACTAACGGCAATATCAGGTGCTGCAGGTCTTAGTAGTGCAATAGCCGATACCATAGCGAATTTTAATGAATTAAATGCGGCAATGATTTTAGAACGAGGTACTACCTTAGCTTTAACCGCTGCATATATGGCTATGGGTGTAGCAAAAGCATGGGCATTAAATCCAGCTCTTGGCGTATTTACAGCATTAGCTTCTGGAGCTGCACTTATTTCGGGAATAATGTCAGGAATGGCGCAAATTGAGAATTTCTCCAAGGGCGGTATTCCCGAAGAGAAGCTCGCACAAGGCGGTTCGCTGTTTGCAATGAACGAGAACGGCAAGCCTGAACTTATGTATGAAAACTCGCGCAGGCAAGTAGAGATAAGCAACCAAGAATCGCTGAAAAACTCATTCAAGCAAGCGTTAATGGAGTATTCGCAGACGCAACCTCAGCAAAATACGCAGATAGTAATTGAAATGGACGGCGTAAAGGTCGGTAAAGGGGCTTTGCGCGGCACAATCGCAGGGGCTAAGCAAATTGGTTATCGGTTTGCAAAAGTCTGATAGAGGCTAAAATATGGCGGATTTAATGAACAATGTATGGCAACCTGTAATTATCGACGGCGTGACTTACGGCACCGACGAGTATTCTTCGATGTTTAATTCGCGCCCGATGGTCTATCAGGTTGAACCCGAACGCGCGTTGGACTTCTCCATACCCGATATAAATAATATTGCGCGCGGGGAAGTCAATCGCGTGTGGCTGACGTTTGATTATCTGTCAATACAGCGGTACCGGCAATTGCTCAAAGCTCTGCGCAAACCCGAATTTTCAATGACGTACTATGATATTGAAACCGATACTATGATTACCGGTATGTATTATAGTACCACGTTCGACCAGTTTGAAACCTATTCGGCAAAGGTCAACGGGCAAATGGAAATTATCGGGGTGCTTAACTGCTCGTTTGAGCTTATTGCCACGAATAACAATACTGGAGAATTACGCCTCGAATACGTTGCGGGCGGTGGAACTGGCGCGTCGATAGCACAGACGTTCTTTAAGGGCGAAACGGTACAAATCCTTGACGACCGCGACGCACCTAATTTCACCCGCGCGGGATATAGATACGATTCATGGGTCGACGATACGGGCGTAGTATATACAATGGGCGAATACGTTACGTTAAGTGCGAGCTTGACATTGTATCCGAACTGGGTGGGGTCAAATAAGTACACGCTTAGCTTTGATTATTCGGGAGCAACGTATATCGATGGGCTTGGTGAAAGCGAGGATAATTATATATCGAACCAAGAGGTCACTTACGGCGAGATAATACAGACATTGCCGTCGCCTAATTATTATATACATAATCCGTATGTTGATTCCGATATAGAAAACTACGTCGAAGTATATGATTTCCACGGTTGGTGGCAATTCCCGTATGACAAGGTGACAAACAATGGCGTTCATGGCGATGAGAAATACCAATATAACGCGGGGGTCAGCACATATAGTATAATGGGCAACTCTACGGCTTATGCGCACTGGGTGCCTATTGATTTTACGTTACGGCTTGACGCTAACGGCGGGACATTTGATTCGTCTGTAAACGGGGCTTCGGCAAATGCAACAGCGGAAGCGAACTGGGCTTTAAGCAATAATAATAGCGTGGCTTCCGTTACGCTGGGATACGGTATGGCAATGACACGCCCGCAGAATCCGACAAAGAGCGGAGCAAGTTTTGCCGGGTGGTTCTTCGATAATGAAAGCTATGCAACGCAATATACCTCGTGGAGTATGATTTACCCGCAAGACGGTCAAAGTCAGACGTTATATGCAAAATGGGTCGAGGCTTAATCTATGATAAATTATAGTGCTGAAATCAATATAATTGATACAGACGGTGAAGTAAGTGCCGTCAATGTAAATGCGCCCGAAAACAACGTTTCTTCGGGCGTTTCTATCAGCAATAATGACATAGACCAAGGCAAAAAAATATTCCTTTTGGGTGATGATACCAATGACGGTACTCCGCTTAACGGCGAGTATTCTTATACTGACGCTGACGGCTATCCGGGTTTTATGTCAACGGGGCTGGCAACGGGGACTTTGACCGTAGTCATTACAACGAATACGACAACGGAAGTCGCGCATTTCTATTTCGACCGCTATTTCAATCAGTATCCGCAGACTATAACATATAACGGCGAAACGTATGAAAACGCAGAACCTATATTCTCGCTGGCTTTGGATATGACACAAACGTCGCATACGGTCACTATGTCGAATTGGACACACCCCGAACGCCCGTATATGGTCTGCACTATCAATGCCGCGCTCAGAATGATTTTTGATAGGTCGAACCTTATGACGTTTAATTTCACGCGCAGTGAGATTGCGGACAATGAGCAATTGTCATACGGAATTGTTGCTAACACGGGCGAAATGACGGTCAAGGATAAGAATGCGAAATTACGCTTGCTTGCCGCGCAGAATCTGTTATTGCCAGACCAAGATATAAAGATATATTTAGAGAGTACGGATTCTGAAAGTAAAGAAGCAATTAAGGATACGATTGCAACAATGCATTCGGAGCGTTGGTCGTATAACAGCACGGAATATCAGGCAACGATTTCGCTTTATGACCCGATACAAGAATTACAGAACCGTACATTCAGTATAAATTTATCAACAAATGCTACTAATTTATATAATATTTTTGCTTTGTTAGAAGACAAAACAACCGCTTTAGGGTTTACAATAATTCTTGAAAGTGAAGCAGAAGATATTTTAAGAGATACAAGTATTTCAAATTGGTACATGGATGAATGTACTTTGTGGGACGCGTGGAATAAGCTCGCCAATTTAGCCCAATTACATATTTTTACAAATGAAATAGGTTCTATTATTGTGAGGTATTATGGCATATAATAATGAAATAATTCAAATACCTGCAAGTCACATTCGTCAAGGATACACTAATGATATAGTTGTATCTAATTTTATCAAGCAAGTTACAGCAACAGTAACTGAAAATAGTCTAAATCTTGATAATCAAGCTCATAGTGTTAACTTTAATATATACACAAAAAAAGAAGATGTTGATAAATATACAACATCTTTAAGCGATTATGAAAATTTAATGGAAGATAATGACTATGAATATTTAGGTGAAAAATATTCAAACAATCCTAATTCAAATAATTCCTATAATGTTTTTGCATATTTCCATAAACAGATAACTTTTTCCAGCAGAGCAATAATAAATGAGTATTCTTCATATTATACTTTTAACTCTATTGAATATCAATATATAGACGCAACTGAATCCGTTAATGAAGATTATGGAGCTACGGTTTATACTGGCACTGCATTTAGCATGGGTTCTGGTGCATATAATGAAAGTTTTTATCAATATGCTTCTCTTGACGCAATGGAAACAAATATATTTAATAGTGATGGATATATTATATCAGGAGATAGAAATATTGCTGTTGGAGGTATTATCCCTTATAATAATAGCGATACTGTATTTGATATATATATATTGTTAAGGGTACGCGAATATAATAGTTCTTCAACATTAACTAAATTTTATCTTTCATATAGTTTTAATCTTAGAGCTGATTTACTTGAAGCCACAACAACAGAGGTTGCCTATCCTGATTCTGATATAAATTCTAATTATGCCTATGCTTTAGAATCAAATGAATTAACTTCATTTACAATTGCTCGAAATATTGCAAATAAAATTATTGAGGCACGTGAAAATGGTCTTGCTACTGCGGAATTATCTGTTGCAATATTAAAATATTATGATATTTATGGAAATCTTATAATTGACCCCGAAGCCTCGGATAAAGAGCATTTATTCAAGCAAGGAATGAGAGTGCAACCTTGGATAAATGAAACCACGCCGCTTGCCTATACCAATACGAATGAACCAATGAATTTTTACGTCAACTTTGCCGATTTTGATTTTAGCGGTGTTGGCAAACAAAATCTTAAACTTATTGAAGATACACGAATTATTGAAGAACCGACTCCCCCTGACCCTTCTATTTATGCAAGTGTTACTATAAATTGGACTACTGGTGTTGATTTTGTACGAAGCACTCATAATCAAAATTATCCTATTGAAAACGGTGTGCCTTTCTATGTTGAAAAAAATGAGTGGATTTATGTTATAGTAGTTCCCCTTACTGGATATACGGTTACTGCTGGTGGCGGAATGCACTATATAACAGAAGATACGGTTATCAATATAATAACTCAATTAACAGGTACTGCAACGATATATGAAGCATCAGTTTCTAATATTTCAACAAATGGCTGTACTGTATTCTTTACATATAGCCGCCTTGAGATTACGCCCACAGGCAACGATTGGTATTCTTTTTCTACGGCTGCTTACGATTTTGACGATAATAAATCATACGAAATCGTTATCGAGGGGTTGCGCCCGCTTGTAGATTATACAACCATAGACGGAAGTATAAGCGTTGTTGCCGACAGCACTTCCTTTGGCGAAATACGCAAACTTAGCGATATTACGTTTGAATCAAACAATCCCGTTAATTGGTCACTGCAATTTTACGGGGATAGCGAATATGATTTTAATAGGGTTTCATTTAACTGCCCGCCCAATGCAATAGCCTTTACGCGAATGTATATTATTGAACAATCAGTCACATAAAATTTCAAACAAAGTATTGCATTCTTAAAAAAATAATGCTATAATGAAATTACAGACACGGAGATAATATAATGGCGACTTGGAATCCACAATATACTGCGCCGGAGAATGTAAACGGCGGAAACGATTTTAACGGGCAAAACGGCGTAAACGCGACCGATATGAATGCCTGCTTTAACAATGCCTTTTACGCGGCACAGCAGGCTTCTAATGCTGTTACAACGGCTTCTAACGCGGCTTCTACGGCTTCGGGGGCGGTAACGACAGCGAATGCGGCTTTATCTAAGGCGAATGAAGCGATAGAAAAAGCCGAGGACGCGGTTGTCGGCGTTGCTACAACGACTGAGCTTGGCGGTATAAAAATAGGCTATTCGGAAAACGGCAGGAATTATCCCGTTGAGCTGGATTCCGATAATAAAGCCTTTGTCAATGTCCCGTGGACGGATACGGATACGAATACGACCTATTCGGCTGGCACAGGATTATCTCTCAGTGGAACAACGTTTTCGATAGCGAATATGATAACGGGAAATGTCGACTGGGCAAATTCTTCGATAAATTCCTTACCGACATTATTCCATTTGGAATATTCTGGTGGTGATTGCAATGTTGCGTTTAGCTCAACCAGCGGGGTAGCAAACGTTGTTACCGACGGGCATTTTTACGGCGACGAGGGGCAACGTCGGTGTATGTATACAGATGAATTGCCTTCCCCCGGAGATGGATTATATATTTTTGATAATCAATTACGTTTACAATATGCAACGCAAAATACAATGGGTGGCATAAGAATATATCAAGACGGAGATGTGTTATATATATATAATACTGTAGGATAATATGGCTATAAGTTTTGCATATCTTAATAATCCATCAGAGGTTAAATTCAATGGAAACGATATTTCCAAAGTAGTTTATAATGGGAATGTTGTTTGGGAAAAGACAAAGTTATATACTTTAACTATTTCTGTAATAGAGACAACTAATATTCATGGAACTGAATTTCCATATTGGATAAAAATTTTAAGTTCTGATGGCGGTGTTTTATTAGATGAGTCGTCTACCGGCATTGAACATAATATAAACGTTGCCGAAGGTACAGAAATTACGATTATATTAGATACATTACGAACAGATTGTAATAAATATCGTAACCTTGTTTACAATCTGCCCGGAGATAGTTTGAATTATAACTTTGGTAATTCTTCGTTTAACATGAATGGTATAGATAATGGCGGTTTATATGGAACGCCACGTTCTGATACTATTACATATACGAATACGAGTCATGTTACTATAAATAGTGATATGACTATAAAACCGACGGATACGCTATTATTCAAACGCGCAATATATATATATGCAGACCAAGACTCCTATGGAACAAGTCCTATAACAAATGCAAGATTAGGCTATAGAGTAGACCCAATCAATGGTGGCGATGGAGTAACAAGATATATTTCTGTCAACGATGTACGTACTGAATATTGGTTTTTTATGGCAGAAACCAGAATACAAAGATTTAGTTGGAGTTTTGATTTAGACCAATCATCATATTATGTATATTCATCATTAACAAATCAATATTTGACAAGAGATGATTTAGTTAATTCAGGTGGGGCAGGTGTGTCCGGAGATACCTATGAATTATATCTAAAATCATATTCGTATCAGTATATGACATTGACTAATAATGGCAGAACAGATGGCACATATTCAATAACAGTTTACAATCCTAATAATGTAGATTTGTATTTTATATATAATACTTTAATGGCATTTGACGGAAACTTCCAAAATTGGGATGGATTAAATGATACTACAAGCGTTTTAGTATCCGCAAATTCTTCTCGTAATATTAGTATCAGTGAGAATATGTTTGCGACTACACTTGGCGGTGGATTTACTGTTGGAGGAGTTCGTTGGGTTACATATGCAAATGGATTAGACCCCGCTGGTGGCGGAATAAATCCCAATTATACTAAGGTGACAGCATAATGGAACAATCTTACATAAATGCAACAGGTAAATATCAAGAATGGGTTGAAGAAATTGCAAAAATTGCGCCTAATCCGAATTTATTCGATACCAATAATGAATATATGAATATTTATATGGATATAGGGACGTTATATTCGCGTTGTAATGGCGGTAGTTCTACAATCAAAACCGATTTAGCCGACAGAATAGCGCGATTGCAAGAAAAATACGAATTCGATATAGACCAATTCATATCCGATAAAACGTATCGTGAAGATACCACAAACGCGATACTTGAAACGATAATGGATAAGGATTTTACCTATACCGCAACATATTCAACAATGTCTTATTAAAGGAGAGCCGACAATGATTACGACTTCGGGCGATACATCGATAAGAATAACTCACGGCGACAGTTACCAAAAGACGATTATTTTCGAGAACATTCCGTTTGATTCAATCGAGGCGGTTTATATGACTTGCAAGCAGCTTAACTTACAGAAGCAAGCCACATTAAACGACGAAGATTATTATCAAATCTCTTTTACGCCCGAAGAAACGTCAGCTTTGCCGAACGAGAAGTTAGAAACGACCTACGACCTTACCGTTTATCTCACCAAGGATAAGGTCAAAACCGCGCTATATAATCAGCCGTTTATTATAGTGCCTAAGATTAACGTTGTAAACACGGGCGATGGCACTGAGGGGGTGAGCTTATGAGCGACAAAATAAAAATCCGGTTCAAAGACGAAAACAATAACATTCGCCTGCGAACCGAGGAAGACCAAATTCAATTGCGGACAAAGGAATCTATAACGCTCGTTGTTCCCACTCAACATAGCCAGCTTTTGGGGCTTGATTATGAAAGCAGCGGGCACACGGGCTTTGCGAGTTCGCTTGACCTTAAAAACTATGTGCCGAAAGATTTAAGCATTATTCCGCAAATGGAAGCGGTGAATCGCGATGGTTTATTATATGTCGATAATGCTGGCAGTCCAAATACTATATCTATTAACACATTATTGGACAAAAAGGTAAGAACGGTCACGGATTATCCCGACGATTTTGAGGTCGGAGATTATATTTATCAAGAGGTAAACAACAATGGCTAAGAAAGTAAAAATCAAACAGAAAGTATCCGATAGCAGCGTAGAGCAGCTGTATCCGGAAACCACAGCCGATATAGTATCCACTACCGTATCGGGACTTGACGCTACGAATGTCGAAGGGGCATTAACTGAAATCAATACCAAGTTAGATGCTTTAATCGTCGAAGCGGGAACGGTAACCGGCGTAAAAGGTGAGGCGGAAACCGATTATCGCACCGGTAATGTCAATATTACCAAGGCGAATATCGGGCTGGGCAATGTCACAAACGACGCGCAGGTAAAGCGTTCGGAAATGGGCGTTGCGAGCGGTGTTGCTACGCTTGACGGAACCGGCAAAGTGCCTGCTGCGCAATTGCCGAGTTATGTTGATGACGTTATTGAAGGAACATACGTCAATGCAACGACCTTTAACGATACGGAAGGACAGCCAGTCGCTCCCGAATCGGGAAAAATTTACGTCGACACAACGACCAATAAGGAATATCGCTGGAGCGGCACTCAGTTTTCAATTATCTCGGAAAGCCTTGCGCTCGGTACAACCGCTTCGACGGCTTACCCCGGTAACCTTGGTCAGCAAAATGCTGATGATATTGCCGCGCTTGAACTTGATGTTTCTACCATTGAAGCAAAAGACCAATCGCAAGACGAAGAAATATTGAATATTAAAAACGGCACAACCAAGGTCGGCAGCGCAACGTCGGCTGATTCCGCAACCAAGCTCGCCAATATGCGCACTTTCAACGTCACGGGCGATGTAGTCGGTACGGCACAGAACTTCGACGGCACGCAAAACGTTTCCATTCCCGTTGCGCTTACAGAAACGGGCATAACGGCTGGCGTTTATTCCGTATTAAATGTCGACGCTAAGGGTCGCGCTACGAGCGGCGGTCAATTGATTGAATATGGCGTTGCGGGCAGCACTCCAACTGCGGCACTGGCTATCGGCGGGCTGTTCTTTGAAGATATGGAAACGGCATAATCTATTCAGTATAAATAATAACGACAAGGACTATTTATGAAGAAACTTTGGTTAAAAGAAGACGCGGAGAATAACAAGGAATCCGTCAGCGTTGCGCACGCAGAGAATGCCGATACCGCAACAACGGCAACCACAGCAACCACAGCGACCACGGCGAATAATGCGCTTCAATTAAACGGAAAGGCGGACACTGCCTTCGCTACTGCCGCACAGGGCGTTAAAGCCGACACGGCGTATCAGAAACCGCAAAACGGCATACCCAGCACCGATTTATCGAGCGACGTACAAAATGCCTTAGAGCTGGCTTCTACGGCGTTACAGAGCATTCCTGATACTGTCGCGCTTAAAACCGATATACCGACCAACGTCAGCGAGCTTACCAATGACGCTGGCTTTATAACCAATGTTGTAAATGACCTTGTTAATTATTATACAAAAAGCGAGACGTACACGCAGGCGGAAGTCAATGCGTTAATATCCGCTATCCCGAAGTTTGATATTGAAGTCGTCGCCACACTGCCGACAAGCGATATTTCCGAAACGACGGTTTACCTTGTGCCGAATAGTGACCCTGAATCTAATAATATATATACTGAATATATATACGTCAACGGGTCGTGGGAAAAGCTCGGCGAGCAATCGCTTGATTTGTCGGGCTATGTCACTACGGATACCGAGCAGACAATTTCGGGGAAAAAGACTTTCACGCAAGAAATAGAAGTAGAACAAAGCGTAACATCGTCAGGAGAAACGCTTAATGCAACCGCGACCATAAGCGGAAATAAAATTACCGTAAGCGCACCCAAATGCGGGCAACAGACATTAGAATTTACATTGAATACAAATAACCTTGTTAATACATATCTTTCAATGCCTACTGGTAAAACAGGTATAATTGCGACCACTTCCGATATACCCGACGTTCCCGACATACCTGAACCGACGACCGCGGACAATGACAAGGTGCTTGGCGTTGTAAACGGCGAATATTCGCTGGTCGAGCAATCGGCAAGTGAGGATAATTCTAAGCTCTATTATAATCTTGGAGCATATGACACCTACACCTCTAACGGTGACGGTACGGCTACCATTACGAGAAAGACGGGGTATGTTGATTTGTGGCGTTCAGGAGAAGAGGGATATATTCTTACGGCGTGGGGTGTCGCGAGTGAGGGTGACAATTGTTACTATGCGACAATTCAGTATGCTGAAATGGTGTCGGGTAGTGCTGTTTATTGCGGAAAATACAAGACTGTTTCGCAATCCGAAGTGGGCACTGCGGATAAATCCATTGCCGTAAATAACGTAAGTTTAGTAATTCATGATTCAAGCATAACAACCGCTGCCGACGCAAATGCTGCGCTATATGGCGTCCAAGCGCAGTACGAACTTGCCACTTCCTACACCGAACAGGTTATAGAGAATCAGCCCCTCAACACCTTGCCGCAGGCTGGTGAACAGTGGGTAAGAGAAGAGTGGGAAAAGGGGCTGAACCTTATTAACCTGTCGGCAATATCAGATGAAGAGATATACGGTATTACGTTTACCGTATCAGATGACGGCGTTTATATGCATGGAACGAGTACATCGGACGGGTCAGTGACAATTACTTTGTTTGATGATATAGAGAAAGTGCGTGGAAAGACGATTGTATTATCGGGCAAAGCGTCTGACAATTATTTCGTCGAGGGATATTATGTCTCCGGCAGTGACGTAGAAGTATATTTTAACGGACAGGGTATTGCGGACGGTTCACAGCCTAAATATATTCCCGAAGACGCAAAAGAGATACGCGTTTATTGCGGCGTACGTGCAAGTCTTACTGCAGATGTGACCTTACGCCCTATGCTCAATTTCGGTTCTCACCCTTACCCTTATCAACCCTATAACGGCGAGATAGTCCGTACGGGAACCGATGAAACTATAACGGGTATGAAGACCTTTAACAATCTGCGAGCAAATGACGGCATGGAGATATATGGTGCAACACCATATATAGATTTCCATTATGGCAATGACTCATCGGATTATACCGCTCGGCTGATAAACAACAGTTACGGACAGATTCAATGTGTGGGAAGTTTCGATGTAGACGGTACGCTGCGAGAAAATCAGGTTAGGGTTTATTCTCCGAATAATCCGCCATATACAACAAATAATGCACAAGGTTATGTGCTTATCTCAGGGTCTGACGGACTTTATCATGCGAGCGGAGGTTCACGTGGAAGTGGAAGTTGGTCGACCGGTACTACCGTTTCCTCATCAACAGGAATGTTATTTATTACAGTATGGGGAGAAGAAACTTCTCAATATGGGTCTATAACAATACGAGAGGGGTCAAGTGGTGGAGCTATCATAGCACAGGCACATGGCGAAGATGGCTATTGGGGTAAGAATACTTTATGTGTATCCGCCTTTGTTCCTCGCGGGACATCTGTTTATCTTAAAGATTCAAAATTAAGTTCTCGTAATTATAGTTATTTAAGATTAACATATTAAGGAGATATTATGTATTATCAGTTAAATGAAGAAGGAGAAATAATTTCCACTTGCGACCAGCCTATGGACGGCTTTTTATACACGGACAAAGAGATAGTATGGTCATACAATGAGGAACGGCTGTTGTTCAAGGAACAAACGGAAACAGAGGGATATAAAGCGGCTGAGACTGAATATCATACCAAAAAGCAAAAAGATGATATTCGTCGTCAACGCCAGCAAGAATTCGCACTTTACCTCGACCGCAGTCCGCTGTTTTACAGTGAGCTTACCGAAGAGCAACTGACCGAACTCAAAGCGTGGCGTGAGGCGTGGAAAAATGCTCCTGAAACGTTAGAAATCCCCACACGACCCGATTGGCTGAAATAATTTTGCAAAAAAGCGAAAAATTTATTGCAATTATATTGACAAACGGTCAAAAATGGGTTATAATCAATGTATAATTATGTCAAACGGTGCAGAGGATTTGAATACCGAGCAAGCCATTGATGAATTAGACGACCTCGACGACTTGCCTATCGACGAGCCACAACCGCCCGTTGTTTCGCAAGAAATTGAACCGCAGAATTCGCTTGCAACGGTAAGCTCGGATACTTCTCCCGCTACCGATATTGACACTCAATTTTCAAGCAACATTCCCACAACGATTTTGGGTGAGAATGAAACCAAGCAGTTTATCGACAACTTAGCTACCAAACACGCGCTTTCCGACGCTTCGATATTCGGCAAGCTCGTGGAAGAGAAAGGTCGTGAACTGCAAATCGACGCTCAGACAAAATCGACGAAGGCTGATGCGGGATTGCTTTCGGCGCATTCGGAGAAAATCGACGAAGAAGCGCGTAAACTCGACAAAGAGAAAAAGCGGTCGGAAGCCTTTTATGAAGCAAACAAAGCCGTATTAAGAATAATAGGCATACGCGAACCGTTAGGGTATCGCACAATGCTTGTTTTTTACGGAATAGGATTGCCGTTATATATATTATTCTCGGTAGTCATATCATTCCCCGTAGCGATAATAAAATTCTTTATAGACGTTATTGTAGATACGGTTGGTGATATATCCAAAAAGGTGGCAAGCACATTCTTGAAGGTCACTACGGGAATATTGTCGATAGGCATTGCCGCGGCAATAATCGTAGGCTTCGTATTCCTGTTCCGGTGGATATTCGGATTCATGTAATCAATTTTGTGGGAGATACGCAATGGAAAATTTAGAGATTATCATTTCCACGGCATCTTCCGCGCTTGGACTTCTTATCGTTGCGGTCACCTTTATAATTAAATTTATAAAGGCACTGAAAGCAAAGAACACGTCCGAGGCGGCAAGGTTGCTGAAAGAAGGCGTTGAGCAAGCCGTCACGCTTGTAGAAGGTATCGACACTGCGCTTTCGGGAACGACCAAGAAAGAGTTGGCGTTGACTAAGGTTAATCAGTATTGCATAGACAATGGAATAGCCTTTGACGCAGAAAAAGCGAGCGCGCTTATTGAAGAGGTCATAACCCTTACCAAGACAGTAAACGCCCGCGAAAAAGACGAGCTGGAATCCGCGGCGAGTGATAGTTCTACGGCTGCTGCTGCGAATGCCAATTCGGCTAAGACTATAACGACGTATTGAGGTTATATAAAAATGGCAGAAACAAAAACCTTACATTTCAACATTCAGAACAAGATGTCGTTTAGCGAGCTTGACGCCAAGCTGAAAGCAGAGAACAAAGTATATGATAGTTATACGGCTCTGTTCAAAGGCACGGCATTCTATCGTTACGACCCCAGCAGAGGCACTAAGCCCGATGGTTCTTTCTATTTCGAAAAAACGGCGAACAACGGCAAGGACGCTACCCCGATAGCGAACCCGTATTACGTTGCGGAAGAGGAAGTTGTTGCAGAGGTACCCGAAACGACGGTTGAGAACGCCGTAGAAGAGCCTGTGGCGGACGATAAAGCGGCGGTTGAGGAAACAGTCGCAGAACCCGAAACGCCCGTTACAGACGAAAATAAAGGCGTTTCCGAAGAGGTCGTTGCGGAGCTTGAAGCGAAGAATGACGAATTGACCGCAAAAATGGCGGAACTTCAATCGGCATTTGAGGCAAAGGAAGCGGAAGCAAACAAGCTGGAAACGGAAATCACGAAACTGCAAGAAACGCTTAACGGTGCAATGGAGGAGCTTAAATCGCGGGACGATATAATCCGCGAACAGCAAGCGAGCCTTAATGCCAAAGACAAGAGCACGGACATATCGGCAACAGATATTGTTGGGCTTTGTGCGGCGATAAAGGCACTCGGCTTTGAGGTAGAGTTGAAATACTGCGGGGTCAAGAATGTTGAGGAAGCCGCTGGAGTTCCTGAAATCGAAATTCAATAAATTCAGAGAAAACACGCCCGAATATATCGCGATTACGATAACGTTTTGGGCGTTTTTCGTTGTCATGATAATTCTTGCGATAATGCGCCTGTTCGGTTTTGGCTATTGGCATATCGACTACGAAGAGCAAGAATACAACGAAGTCATAGCCACCATAGTAATGGCGGCATTAAAATACATAGAAGCCATATTTATTGGTCTTTCGTTATTCAATATCAAATGGTATTTTACGTTTCTTATTGCAGCTGTATATGTCGGTATCATAGGTATCTTTGAGAATCCGACGATTGAATTTATTGGTGATTGTTTATATATCTTAGTATTATCATTTGCGTTTAATCGTAAAGTGCGGCTTAAATCTCTGTTGTATGCTGGTATTTACTTGGTTGTACTGATAGCATATCAAGCATTGATGATGTTTGCGCGCTATGATATAGACCTTAGCTATAAGTTCAATTATACAATGCAAGTCCTTAGCGTTTTTGATTACAAATTCTTTATAATTACACTATTCTTATTTATTAAAAGGAGGAAGATATGCCTGAAAACGAAAAGGAACTCGTTGAGCGTCCCGAAATCGACGAATCCAAGCAGTGGGGAACCGGCGGATGCTTCTTATTCTGGAGCGACGACCCTGCATTCGACAAAGCAATAAAGATTGCCGGAAATATCATCATCGGTATCATAACACTTGGAATATGGCACATAGTACATTGCGTAAAAGTCCGCAAGGCGAAGAAAGCAAAGGCGAAGGAAACGGCAGAAGCAACGCTGGAAGAACTTTAATACAAGTCACCGGCGAACTGCTGTTTTTTGCTCCCTTAGCAGTTATCGCATTCTTTTGCGGGCATTTGGTAGAATGCTTATTCGTAATGTTCGGCTTGTTTATATTCAAGCAATTCTATCTAATCAAATATCATTCGCATAAGTGGTATATATGCGTTGCAATCAGCTACGGCGTTATTACTCTTATATTATTAGTAACAAGTAATTTCTGCTCACAGCCGATACTCATAATGCTATTAAGCAGTTTGGTTGCGTACTTGAATTACTATGCGGGCGTAATACAAATAAAACTCGAAAACTACGAGCGTATAAAACCGCATTATATTGAGCTGACAACCAAACCGCAAATCAATCTATATGCATTATCGCGTGACGAATTATATGATTTATGCAAGTGCAATGGATTGTCGGCAATTGAATCCGATATTATCGTTTATAAAATCATCGACCAACTGAAAGATTGCGAAATATACAACACGATAGGTTATAGTAAAACGCAGTATTTCAGAATTAAAAAACGCATTAAAGAGAACGTAATTTTCAAGGATATTTAGCTGAAAGATTAAATATGGTACTTTTATGGGACTGTTTGCACCTTGCGGACAGTCTTTTTTTATGTTATATTCAAAGTAGCGAGGGCAGAGTGCTGTGAGAGGTGAGCATCCTCGCAGACTCACCTCGCCTGATATACACGCTCTGCTCTCGTAGTTTTTTATAAGGAGTAGAAAACAATGTCCAATTACGGTACAAATGGTTACGTTAATTATTCCGGATACCAAGGCTACGGGAACAGTAATCCGTACTTGCCGCAGTATCAGGCAACGAATGTCGGGTATCAGCAACAGCCTGCAATCCCGCAGCAACCCGTTATGAATACACAACAGAAAACGCCGAATTTCTTGCCTCCGCTTCAAGGTGTGCAATTCGCTACGGAAGATGAGGTAAAGGCGTATTTAGTTCCGCCTGCTTCTCGTATAATGTTTATGGATAGAGATAAGCAGGTTTTTTATATTAAGAGTGCCGACGGTCTTGGTGTTTCTAATATTGAATGTTATTCATTCCAGCGTGTAGACCTTGATAACCAAAAAGCGTCGGCTGAAACTCCGGCGATTGATACGTCGGATTTGGTAAAGAAAGAAGATTTACAAGGTTTTGTTACGACACAGCAATTCTCTGACGCGATGAAGAAGTTAGATGATTTGCAAAAGCGTCTTGACGATAGTCTACTTTAATAGCGAGGGTAAAGTATGAACAATGGTAATCCTTTATTCGGCGGTGGTATGCCGCCAATGGCTCCGAATCATCCGCTTATGCAGTTAATGCGAGCAATGCAAAGCGGCGGAAACCCGGAAGCTCTTGTTAATCAAATGCTGCAACAGAATCCGCAAATTGCACAGCAGATTCAGGCATTAAAAACGCAAAGCAGCGGTAAATCATATCAAGAAATTGCCGCGCAACTTGCAAAGCAAAGAGGTTTGGACATAAATCAGATTGAAGGAATGTTTCACAATATTATGCCCAAGCAACGTTAAGCTGATATGAAAAGACTTACCCTCGTATATTTCTTGGCAAATGTCGACTATGCCATTAAATATAAATAAATCAAAAGGAGATATAAAACTATGGACGCATACAGTGATGGTCTTGCTTCGGGACTTGCAATCGGGCAAAACAACAACTGTAATAACGGCTACGGCTGGGGCAATGGTATGTGGGGCGACTGGTTCGCAATCATAATCCTTTTCGCGCTGTTAGGCGGCTGGGGCGGCAACGGCGGCTGGGGCTTTGGTGGCAATGGCAACCAGCAACTCGGCTATGACATTGGCAAACTCGCCACCACGAACGACGTTGCAGTCGGCTTTGCGCAGAACGCTACGCTCAACAACCTCAACGACCTTAAACTTGGTCAGGCAGGCATACAGCAGACGCTTTGCCAAGGATTTAGCGGCGTAAACAGCACCGTTAATACGAACGGCTATGAGACCCGTCTTGCAATAAACAATCTTGGTTATCAGCTCCAAGACTGCTGCTGCCGTACGAACAACAATATCACAAGCGGATTTGCCGATGTAAACTACAATATGGCAAAGAACACCTGTGATATTACGAACGCTATCAACAACAGCACCCGCGATATAATCGACAGCCAGCGTGACGGAACGAATGCAATTCTGAACTTCCTGACCCAAGAGAAGATTTCCAGCCTGCAAGCCGAGAATCAGACGCTTAAATTCCAAGCAAGTCAGACCGCGCAGAATGCTTACCTTACGGCAACTATGGACGCAAATCAGGCAGAGCTTATCCGCCGTCTTGGCAGAGATTGCCCTACCCCTGCCTACTTGGTTCCAAACCCTAATTGCTGCTATGGTAATGGCTATGGCTATAATAGCTGTGGTTGTGGTTGCGGCGTTTAATGAAGGATAACGAGTTTCGCTATTATATATAAATAATAGTGTCCTACGAAAGTAGTGAGAATACCAAATACTCAGTTTCGGTAGGGGTGTGGGGATTTCTCGCACCCCTATCTTGATAAGGAGAACATTATGTGCAATAATAATTGTCAGCTTTGCCCGCGCTTTATAATATCGGACAGCGTAACCGTTGTTACCGTAAACGGCGTGGACACGCTTGTTATCGATATTCCCAGCGGGACTTACTTTAATTGCTCCAATTGGTGCATAGTTGTTGCGCAGGCAATCCCCGCAACGGCGACGATAAATATGCCCGTAGCGATTTCGATAGGCGGCGTTACGACAACGGTTTATCCGCTTGTCAGGTGTGATTGCGCGCAGGTAACGGCTTGCGCTATCAGGACAAGAACCAAATACCCTGTGCGTGTAGTAACTACGGCAACGGGTGGTTCGTTTAGGGTTCTTCGCGGACTGTGCTGCTCGCCCAATAACGCGCTTGCCAGCCTGCCTGCCCCGACGACAGCAACCCCGGCGGCAGCGACTGTTGATACTGAAGCGGTAGCGACTGCAAGCAGCCCCGTTGCGGTCAATGTACGGACGACCAAAACGGCAACAAAGAAAACTACGGATAAGGAGGAACAAGCATGAATAGCGTTATGAGACGTATCCTTTTAGAGCGTAGTATGGATTCCCGAAGCCGTAGAATGAGCGGCAGAATGGGCGGTCGCTATGGTCGTTATGACAGAGCCGGAAGAGAAGATGACCCGTACTACCAGCGCAGAAACCCGTATCGCGACAATCGCAGCGGCTATTATAACGAAGACGGCGGGTATCACATCTACGGACACAATGGATTAGGCGGTGCTCCTAATCCCCAAGACAGCGTTTATCGTGATTACTACGACCCTGACGGGAATTATCGCAGAGAAGACGGCGATGACGACTATTACGGGGCGCAGGACGGGCGTAGAGGCGTGAAAGGCACCGGTCGCTATGGAATAGGCGGGAGCCGTTATTATGGTCGTAGAGACCGCGGTATGCCGTTTAGCGTAGAAGGCGAAATTGAACCCGGCGATTACTATGACGGCGCGGAACACGAGGGGCAGTTCGATATGATGCGCTTATCCAAAAAGGATATGCAGCGTTGGAAGAAAGAAATGCGCAATGCCGACGGGTCGAAGGGCGAGCATTTCAGCCTGCAACAGATAATGCCCGTTGCTGAAAAGCTCGGAATCAAGTTCAAGGATTATGATGAGAACGAGCTTTGCCTTGCTGTTAATATGCTGTACTCGGATTACTGCGAAGCACTTAAAAGCGTAGTGCCGCAGGATAAAGAGGTAATAGTATATACAAAGCTGGGGCGTGCATTCCTTGAAGACGAGGACGCACCCGAGGGCGCAGAGAAGCTCGCGATTTACTACTACTGTATCGTCAATGACGACGAATAATCGCAGAACAACGGAAGCCCCCATATAATGTGGGGGCTATCCTTTTTCAGAGGTGTTTATATGTATAAATATTATAATAGAACACCCGATAAGGGGCGTAAAGAAGATTGCGTTGTCCGCGCAATAAGTACGGCGACAAATAGGGAATATGAAGATATTCAAAAAAAGCTGTGGCTGACCTCGAAACTGTATGAGTGCGAAGAACGCAACGTGTGCTGTTACCGTACGCTCATAGAAAACGTATTTGATGGAATGCCCGTAGAATGCCGCGGAATGACGGTGGGAGAATTTTCCAAGGAATATCGGCAAGGCATATACCTCGTACGGACAAACGGGCATATAACTACGGTCATTGACGGCGATATATATGATACATTCGATTGCTCACCGGAAATAGTCACGAACGCGTGGAAAATCCAATAAAGAGAGGGAAAGATATGGAAAACGAACAGCTTACATTAACCGAGCTTTTAACGCTGATTGAGTTCTGCGACCGTATGATTAACCGACACGATAATCCCGATGTCGATATGTTTTTGCGGATAAAACGCGCATTGCAGAACAATACGCGGCTGGTTGCAGAAATTGAGCAGTTTTCTAATAATTAAATATTATCTGCTATTGCAATTTCCAAAACAGGCTCAAAATAATTTGGCGTTAAAGTAAAATCGCAATAAAGTACATTGCTGTTGATAAACTCGAAATCTTCGGGTACGCAAGATACGGTGCCGTTGTAGTATTCCTTAACGGTATCGATATTGCAAATGCGGATTTCAGCCCCATCAGGGAAAAGTTTCAAAAGTTGTTTAAGGGTGATATTCATTGCAACTCCTTTGGTGATGAATGGTATAGGGGAAGTCTGCGCCCTTCCCCGGATACCGTGAACATTCTACGCTCAATTTGTTTAGCGGAACGGAACTCCTTTAATGTTATTCATAAGCCGCGCAGGGCGTTATGTCGGGGTTTTCTTCGGGTAATGGCTCAACGAAACCGTACTTGTGCCATTTTTTTATTTCACGCGAAATTGCGAAATCGGTGTACTTCCTTACATACGCATAGAAGCTGCTTCCCTCACTCCATTGCGATAAATGCTTATAGGCAAGCAGGCAGCTTTCACCGATAATATTATCCACGTCAAGTCCGTTGTAACTCATACTGAAAATATCGCGCTTTTTCATATAGTGCTTAACGCAAGATATAATATCGGATTCGTAGCGTTTAATCTGCGTTTCGTTAGGCGCGACCGTATATCCGCGGCACATAGTAAGATTATCAATGCGGTTATTCAGTTTATTACCGTCGATATGGTATATCCGCGCGCCTTCGACGTAGCCGTTGCCGAACCGCTTAAACACTTCAAGGTGAATGCGGATAATTTTGCGGTGTATATACACCCCCCCCCGCTTGATTGCTAAAGATACACGATATTCGGTATAGCCGCGGTCGTTTGCTTTGTATGGTTTAAGCTCACGCCCGAATGCGGATACTACGTGTCCGAAATTGCTGATTTTATAGCCGTCAAACGGGGGGTCAAAGTTTTTCCATTCTTCAATCATTGTCAAGCCTGATAGATATTCCTTAGTATTTAATATTGCCCTTTTTTAAGCTATCTAATATCTTTTTAATAGACTCAATATCTACGACCTTAAAGCTGTATTTTTCAGGCTTATCTGATAACTGATAACAGTGATTAGACAGCTCTTTTGCAATCCACTCGGCAATATGTTCCGTCTTGCAGTAGCCCTTTTCCATAAGTCTTGCAGCCATACGGTGGAAGTGCGAATCGCAACCGGTTGTGCCGTATGCCAAATCGGTTCCATCTATCGCCACGCCAGTGTTGTAAATGTCCGTAGCGAATTCGTTTAATGCGTCTTGTCTTTTCATTGTTTATCTCCTTTGTCTAAAATATCGAAAAAATTGAGTTGTTGCGGTTTGGTTTTCTGTTCCTCTTCTGCCTGCCACTTTTTCATTATCTCTAAGCTGTCCCCGCAGATGATATTGTTTTTAAGGATTAAATCAGCCGTCAGACGGCAAAATTCATTCGCCTCGGGAAATTTATCGAGAAACATCTTTTTGAGCCGTACGCGGCATTCTGTGACGTTGTCGGGCATAATATCAATGCCGACCATACTCGCCAACGCCTTTAAGCCGTCTTTCGTGTCCTTGCAAAGCCGTAATTTACGCGCATAGATTTCGACAAGGATATTCCCGGTGCCTGCGCACGGTTCAAGAAACGTTGCTGTTATATTGTTCCAAACGTCTTGCGGTATGAGATTGCACATATCTTTTACGATATGCTCAGGCGTAAATACCTCGCCGTGGTCTCGTACGCGCTGTCTGGATTTAATCAGCGTGTTCTTTTTCAGTGTCTTTTTCATAATCGGTTTCTTTCTTCCGCTCTTGGCGTATACGTTTGCGTGCGCGTTTCTTGTTGAGTTTGTCGTCCATACCACCATAGGTCTTGTCCCGGATTTTAGCTATCTTCTTTGAGGTCATTTGGTACTCCTTAATATCTTATAAAATCTTTACCATATAGTTTATTAAGCTCTTCAAATACGTGTCTCATTCCGAGTCCGTTTTTATCAGGTTTCCACATTCCGTCAGTCGGGTCATATGCTCCCCCCTCTAAGCAATATTCATATTGGCGCGGATGAGTATGCTTTAATCTTTCAAATCTGCTTTCACCTTTTTCGAGATGCGCGCCGTAGCCGCAGAAAATGCACGCTTATTCCATTATTTCTAATGGAGCAGACTATCTCTTCAACTCAATGAGTTGCAGTGCGCTTCGAGCGGTATCTCATCCTCCGCCCTACATCGGCAATCCGATTAGTCGTTACACTGAATTTGACATTTTTGCGTGTTTGGTATATAATATCAATAAGGAGAACACTATGAAAGTCGGAAGTATTTATATTATCAAAAACAAAGTTAATAATAAAATTTATATCGGTCAAACAACTATGACTGTTCATGAACGTTTTATGGTTCACTTAAAACCAAGCACTCAGAAAATTAAACGTAATTGCAAACTTTATAATGCTATATTAAAATATGGTCGAGAAAATTTTTATGTAGAAACGCTTGAAAATAATATCCCTATAGACGAATTGAATGAGCGTGAAATTTATTATATTGCTTTTTATAATTCGTACTATAATGGTTATAATTCTACAAAAGGTGGAGATGGCAGAATTATTAACAAAATTGAAAATGAAGACATCTTACTATCATTGGCAAAATCTGGTATGATTGCTAAAGATATTGCAAAGCAACTAAATGTAAATAAAGCAACTGTTTTTAGAACGCTTCACAAACTCGGTTTTTATTATCATGCAAATCAGAAGGACATTGTGCGTTTATCGGAACAAGGCTTATCAAACAAGGAAATTGCAAGAAAACTTTCTATTCATCCTTATACTGTTTGTCGCGCCTTAAATCGTGCTAACAAAAGAAAGCACGCAATTCCAATTAAATTAAGAAAAGAATTTGATTATGATGGATTAAAATCTGACTATTATGCACAAATGCCTATTTCAGAACTTTGCAAAAAATACCATATTACCAAAGCCACATTTTATAGACTTAAAACTAAACTTTCTATTAAAAGCAGACCACAAATTTATAAATATAAAGTTCGTTATTACAAGTAAATTCAGCACGGTATTGCCCTCATCTTATATGTTAGGGTTTCACCGTTAGCAGATATTGCTATCCACACCCGCGAGAATCACGGTTCACACTGTTATTATCTTATATATCACTATATAAGACGGCTGTATTTATTCAACCTGTTCTTTGGCATAATGTTGTACAAAGTTTAGAATTACCTGTATCACATAAAAGATTTTCATATGTATTTCCGTCCCTTGCTTTATATACAACATCGCCATAAATGCTTGCGATAGGAATATTATATTCCTTAATATATCTTAAAACGTCCTGCTCTGTCCAAAAACTCATTGGCTTTGATATTCCGTGTTCAAAGGCATTACACCCGGTTTTAATCCAAGCCGACAGTCTTAATTGACTTTCTTCCGCCATTGTTGCTACTATGGCTTTTTTGCTTTGTTTATTAAGCGGAGCTTTCTTCATTATATTGCAACAACGATTTGATATATTAAAATCAACATTTAATAAATCTTTCCATTTTGAGAAGTCATATCGTTTGCTAAAGAAACCCCCAGTCCCGAAGAGTTGCTGAACGCGTATCGGGAAATGCTCCGGTGAGCTGATAATAATGCTTGATATATCTGTATTCCCCCCCCGCATATGCTTCAAGCACTGCCGAGCATTGTATACTCGTTCCGAAGCCTCTTTGCTTATTATGGGATAGCCATACTTTCGTATAACTTCGTCAAAGCGCATTTTAGGGCGTAATATTGTTACATTATCAAATGTCTTAACAAACTGCTGGAGTTCGGGATATTCCAATCCGGTGTTAACATAAACCGCTTCTATGTCGGGATACATTTCTCGTGCTATATGCAATAATACTGTGCTATCTTTCCCACCGCTGAAACTAACAAATACTTGTCCGTTATAACATTCGTCTATATATTCGTCTTCTGCTAATTTGGGGGATTTATCAGATACAATACTTCGTATTGTTTTGGTCTTAGAATTATATATAATATATTTTTTCCAGCTTTCATACCACGTTTGTATTCTATCTTGTGTTAAGCGTATTTTATGAGAGAGCGGCAAGGATTGGTATTGCTTCAACTCCGCCTTTGTATGTACATTTTCCATAATACTTTATTGTCCATTATTTTTTTCAAGCAATTCAGGATTATCAAAAGAATTCCCGATGACCTTTACGTCTTTACCGTTAAGTACAACATATTGTAATCCGTTGCTGTCATAAGGGAAAGTACTCAAATCAAATCCCGGATAGCTCCATTTTCTTGCGTGATATTTTACTACGTCTATTTGCGGTCTATTTCCGCCATCATCTATCCAAGATATTATATCGTTCTCAAATATCTTGTTTCCATAGGAATCTTTTAGCCCGGTATACTCGCAGATAGTTGCCGGCAAGACTAAGTATTCTTCGTAACGAAATCCCTTGCTGAGTTCAATCGTAACGTACATTTTGAAAAAAATGCCTTTGGAGTTAGTGTGCTTAGGGCGACCGTCGATATAGCCCTCGTGCCACTTGCCGTTCGTATCTTTTGCTCTAAATAATCCTATCCCCGGTCTCATTATTTATTCTCCTTGTCGTCTGAAAATCTGATATTATAATTATTGCGTAACCAATCGACCATTGGTACAAATATTAAGGAAGGTGTTTTCATATTAGGTACAATCGCCCTTGCTTTTTCAAGAAGCTCTTCGGGCAAGTCCATTCCAAGCATACAGTATTTTGTTATCCTATCCAGCAGTTTTGCCGTTTCTTTATCTACCTTAACGCCGGGAATATATTTATTTGCTTCGTAAATATCTACTATATTAGGTATCCACGACCGCGCATAATCCAGCTGTGCTTGAACTCTGTTAGCTTTGCCTTCTGCCAAAGCCGTTATCATTTCAATTGCCTCTATCTCTTGTTCTGTTTTAATCAAATATTCTCGAATAATCGCTAATGGAGTATATATACCCATTTTTTCAAGATAAGCCGCAAACTCTGAAAGTTTAATTTTTCTCTTATCTATGGATTTTGAAAGGTTGTCTATGCTCATTATTTATTCTCCTCTATATTGCTTACGTCCCAGCCGAAATACTCTTTCATATTTTTGATTTGGCTTTCGGTAAAAGTCTTATTGTATATATCTATTGCTAAGCTCCCTATTTGAATAACTGCAGTGGGGTTGTTAAAATTATTTTCATATATCAACTCATTCGGTACTGTATATTTCCTTAATTCTTCATTCCCGAGCCACTTATGCCAAAATCCGCACTTTGCGCAATACAATCCATGCGCAATACCTGTTCCATTTGGTTTATCTATAATTTTATACTCGGTAGACCCACATTTTTTACAAATAAAACTCATTTCGTCTCCTCCTTTATCTTCGCCTTTTGCATAAAATGCTGTAAAACTCCGTCTACGCATTCGCCTAAATGTCCGCAAGGCGTACAATTTTCATCGGGTTTCGGCGGAATGTAATATGCGCAATATCCGCATACGTCGTCACTACTATCTATTGTCCGCGCAAGTGCTTTACGAAATGCTGCGTTCTCGGCTTTGAGGGCATCTCGCTCGTCTCTTAAATCAAAACAATAATCGTGCGCTCTACATACGCCCTCTTTGCGATTACAACCATTCGGCTCGCCACTATAAGGACACTCGTCACAAAAGGTTATTTCATTAAGTTCATCAGCCATTCTCTTCCTCCTTAATTTCCTCTTCTGCTTTTTTCATCCAAAATGCAACCATTGAGTATGGCGCATTGCAATACTCGCAAAGGCAATGCCCGTTTTGGTTCACTAATCGATATTGTTCATTGATACAGCAATTACACGCTCCGTAAAAGTCTAAGCCCCGAATATAACGGCAGGCATCTTCTATCGCTTTTTTCAGCAATTTATTTTCGGATTCAAGCTCGTTAATTTCTTTTGATACCCGCTCTTTCCATTCAACTGCCGTTTCTTCCGGGTTAGGGCATACCGTAGTTGGCTCAAAACCCATTTCGTCAAACTCTATAAATAAACCCATTAAACGATTATTCATTCTTTTCCTCCGCAAGCTCTCTCTCAGCTTGCCGCAAATGTGCTTTCACGCAACCCTCATCATTATTGCAATGATAATAATCGCATTCATCCACGCCACAAAAACCTTCGCCCAATCCACCGCGACATTTAAGGCGTGGCGCAGCATTTCTCAATGCTCGTTCCGCGACTTCCGCGCGGTGTTCTGCCTCTTTATACTGTTTCGTAAGGCTTATTATCGCTTTTTCTGCCTTTTCCGATATGTCCCACACGTCACCAATGCCATTTAATATAAGCTCGTCGGCAATTCTTAACGTCATACAAGATACCCCAATATAATTTGCGCTTTCTTTTTTATATTTGCAAGTGTTGCAATCTTGACCTATACAACGTTTCGCAGATTGTAACATATCAATGATTTTCTTTTTCAGCTCGTCATTAGCCATTTCCTTTTTCTCCGTAAAATCTTTTGACAATTTCAGCCCTATCAGGGAAAAGTTTCAAATTCTTCTCGCTCTCGATACTCTTCCGTGTCTTCTTCGCACATTTCATTTTCCATTTCAGCACCGCAATGAGGACAGAACAAGGAAAGAGTTACAAAACATAATTTTTCACCATTCTCTTTTTCGTGGGGCTGATACATTGCCCTCTTGCCGCAAACGCTACATTTGGGCGCATCGTCCTCATAGTCCCATAGCCATTTCGCTTTTTGCCTTATGGTTAGCCCGTTTTCAATAAGCGCGTCAGCAATATGGTCAATGCATACGTATTTTACGCTGCTCTCGCAGACAACTACATAATCGATTTCTTCGTTCAAAATATCCGTAATCTTCTTTTTCGAATCTGTCTTATTCATTCTTTTTCCTCCTTCAGCAGTTTCACTTCCAGTGCCGCCAACTCAGACAGCTCTTTCGCCCACTCGGATATTAGCGTATAACTATCGACGCGGTTTTCACGGCAATCATATGCGTATTGCCAATACCTGACGATTGCGCTGCACAATTCTCCTATGCGGTTGTGTAATTCTATCCAAAGCGGGGATATACCTACCGGTTGCATAATATTATTATCCATAATTCTCTCCTTAATTATATTTATTAAAATTATAGCATTTTTAATTATAATACTTAAAAAGGCAAACCGTCGTTTGAAACTTCTTCAAAGCCATACTTTGATTTTTTCTCTTCGGTCTCGCGCGGCGATAAAAACTCTACGGTATCGGCATATACGCTATGCGATACTCTGTTAATGCCGTTTTTATCTGTATATTTATTAAACTGAATTGCGCCGAGTACGCTTATTTTTTTGCCTTTTGTCACGTATTTTGCACAAACATCTGCGGTTTTGCCGAAAGTCACTACCCTGAAAAAATCAGCCTCAGGGTCGTCATCACGCCGTATTCTGCGGTTTACGGCTACTTGGAACTCGCACACGGATTTATCCGCATTCGTCATATGATATTCCGGGTCGTTTGCTACGTTTCCAATAATAAAAAGTTTGTTCATGTGTGTCTCCTTATAATATATCAAATATAGATAATTGTTTTTGAATAGAAGCGAGCCATTTATTGCTCATTTCATAATAATCGTCATCTATTTCAAAACCTATAAAATCTCGTTGTAAACGATATGCTGCAACCGATGTCGAACCACTCCCCGAAAACGGGTCAAGAATTAAATCACCGCGGCGGGTATGTTGATTGATAATCCGATATAATAAGTCAAGAGGCTTTTGATTTTGATGTATTTGTTCTTTCCCTGTTATGCGTGGAAATCTCCAAATATCACTATATCGAGGCATATCCTGATTAAATTTTGCGCGCCCCTTATTCGCATATATAACAAATTCATATTGTTTGCCGTACTGCGCTTCCAAGTCGCCCGCCGTGTGATTGCCCTTATCCCAAACAATGATGTTTTTGACGGTAAACCGCCGCTCTATTTGCTGTTTGAAAAAATCCACCTTATCACTTCCGCAAAACATATAAAGCGGGGTATCGTCTTTCATTATATCGTATAGTAGCGGTATAACGTCGATTATCAATTGCGGATTGTTATCATTCTGTATAGGTCTACAAAATTTATGGTCTTTGTCCTGCCGTCGGTGGGTTGCGTATTCGATAAGGTACGGCGGGTCGGTGATAACGCAGTCAACGAGCACCCCCCCCCGCACCATTTCGCGTAATCCGTCAAGACAATCCATTTTGTATATGTGGTTGTGTTCAATCAATTTTGTTTCCATTATCGTCACTCAATGTTTTTGGCATAAAATTCCAATAGGGCGAAGTTGTATTACTTGTCGTTACTATTCCATCATTTCCATTTCCGTGGCAGTTCACGCACATGGTTGTATTCGGGGACATTACAGCCCCGCACTTAGGGCATACCCAGCCATATGGCAACTTCAAATCGATATTATGGTCGTTCATAGTTTATCCTCCATTTAATTCTTTTTTAGCAATATCGTACCATTTTTTATCTAATTCAATTCCTATAAAATTGCGATTAGTATTTTTACAAGCAATTCCCACTGTTCCAACACCCATACAGTTATCTAAAATAGTGTCACTTTCATTAGAATATGTTTTAATAAGCCATTCACAGCATTCAATCGATTTTTCAGTCGGGTGTTTTGCTATGCTCGGATGTGGTTTACTAAATCGAATTATGCTTGTCGGATATTTTTCCGTACATCCTTTTCTATAATCATTTGCAATCTCGAAATTTCCATAATTTTGATTTTTTATGGGTTTATCTTTATAACTTATCCCTTTACTGTGCAATGGTTTCCCTATTGTCATTTGTGGATTATAAATGGGCTGTTTTTTATAAAATATAGCAATTTGTTCGTGCCGGCGCAAAGGCATTCGCTTTGCATTTAGAAACCCTGTTGTCAATACTTTATCCCACACTAAATCATAACGAAACATTTTACGATTGCTATTAACTAAATCAATATAGAATAATCCTTGAGCAAATAAAGCAACACACCCATTATCTTTTATTATTCGATTATATTGTTTCCATAAAAGATTTAAGTCCAAAGGAATGTCTTTTTTATTTTGCGTTACACCAAATGGTAAATCACATAAAATCATATCTATGGATTTATCTTCTATTTTAGGTAATATATTAAAGCAGTCATCGTTAAATAATTTAATCATAATACATTACATTGTAAACATTGTCATTTGCCCATTAGCCTGCTGATTATTTAGCCTGTCTTTTGCTATCTTTGCCCATTTAGGATTTATCTCAAATCCGAGATAGTGCCGTCCTAAATTCTTTGCGGCGACTGCCGTTGTTCCACTACCCATAAACGGGTCAAATACCAAATCGCCCTCTTTACTGCTGTTGATTATCAGATTCTCTATTATTTTCATTGGCTTTATCGTTGCGTGTTGAAATCGTTCTTTATCCCTAATGTTAATCGGCAATTCATAATGCGTCATTGCCGTAGCATATGTTGTATTCAGCCTTACGTTTTGCCTAAAATACAAGCAATATTCGGTGTCTGTTAGATATTTGCTTCCGCATAATGGCATTGCATTTGTTTTATGCCACGATATTATATCAAATAGCAAACCGTGTTTATTTACAAAAAAATCGAGCAGGTGCGGAATGGGGATTTTGTTACACCATATGTATATATTAGGTGTTTTGCATATCCGAAGAAACTCATTGAGTATTTCGTCACGAATGCCTATGTCAAGGCTATTATCGCCAAGTTCATACATAAGATTGGCAATACGCTTTTCGTCAAGCATTCCGCCGCTTTCAAGGTGATTTATTTGGTATGGCGGGTCTGTAACAATTAAATCAATGCTTTTATCCGGAATCTGCTTTATAGCCTCATAAGCGTCACAGCAATAAATGTTATCGGCATTATACATCTTCTTCTAAATCCTCGTTGTCATCCACTATATCGGTATCCTTTACCTCAAACTGAATATATGTTTTTTTCTTGCGCGGAACCCCGTTGGCTTTTTCGTCTACTTCTACTTTTTGGACGGCATACCCGCTGTCGACCAATGCTACAACCAAAACGTCACGCGCGTTTTTATTCGGTAATGTCAATCTCACTTTTGCCATTTTCTGCTCCTGAATGAAAAATACCCTAATATGTGGATGGCAGTCCAGCATATTAAGGTAGTAATTGGTTTGTTGACATTCCCCACAGCTGACGGGGGGGGATTCTCGGTTCATCCATCATTGCCATTGCTGGTCTTACGTAATGTCCCCGAGCGTATAGATTCGGACGTGCCCCGCCCTACTTAGGTAACTTACGGATTGTTTCGTCTGCCACCGAACCAATCACGTATATATTATAACATACTACTTATTGTCTGTCAAGGCTTTTTGCGGATTTTGTTCTTCCAGCTGGACAATAATTTTTTCGTCTTTGCCGATACAGAAATTATCCACAAGCCCCACAACGTATTTGGGCGAATCGTCAATCAAAACCCCCGTTTGGACAAGCGCGTCAAGTATGACCTTTCTTGCAAGGGCTGAAACGTTATCAATGTCCCGCTTGTAGTTTTTCTCGCAAAAGGTAAAATGTGCGCGTACGGGGCATTCTACGGGCTTTACGGGCAAATATCCAAGCGTTCTTGCTTTGTATATGTCCAAGCATACGCGCTCTTCCAATCTGCGCTTGAATGTCGCGCCCTGCTGATAATGTTTTCGGCACGCATTTATATATTCGTTTAGCGAGGGCAACCGTCCTTCTATTTCAAATTCGTAGTACATACATTTCCTGTGCCATAGTGGGCAGGCACTATGACGATAAAACCAAGGATACTCCTTTTAATATAATATATTTAATATAATCGCCTGCCCGAATTATATCCTATGCACCGTTCTCTATCCAAGATTCAAGTGCGGTCGCAACCATATAATCGTATGCTTTTTTATCCAAAAAGGCGTTTAGCTTCTTTGCACTAATGTGCGATACCGCTCTTTCATTGCCGTTTTCAAGTCGGCTAAAATCTTGTCCCATTTGCCGTAGTCATTCGTCATTGTCAATTTCCTCTACCGCTTGTATCTCCGGGATACGGCTGCCCTGACGATATACAACTAAGCAGGTTTCGGGATTAGAAACAGCAAGCCGTTTTGTAATCTCATCTGTATCTACCGAGCCGTCCTCAACAAACAGGAACTGTTTTACCGGGACTTTTGCTCTTTCTTTCGCCTTTTCTTCTTCATCAAGGGCTTTTACGCGCTCTGGAATCTCTTTTATCCAATCTAATACAATATTTGCGGAAATAAATTTAGGTATATAAAGATTATTTTCTTTCAAAAATTTTACTTCTTCATATATTTGTTCTACGTCTGAGACTCTCTCTGCTATCTCTGAATTTATGTCCATTATCACTTTGTAAAGATTGTCATTCATTTTATCATCTCCTTAAATTTCAAATTGTCTTTTTGGGTTTTATACCTGCTAATACTATTGGGAATAGCTTCTATAATAAAGGCTATCAATAATCCTATGGCTATACCTAACAAAAGTCCTGCCATGTAATTCATTTATTATCCTCCACATAACAAAATGACCGCGGCTGGTGAGTGATTGAGGGGCGTCGACATTCATAGTAAAAACATTGTTCATCTTCATGCCATACGACCTCGACATACTCGCACGCCCGACAATGAATAGTTCTATGACATACCACTCTAAACTCCGACAGTTCTTTCGGCTTATCAAACAGCTTCGGCTTGGTGATATGCAGACCGTAAAGCGGGTCACCTTTGCCATAGGCTCTAATCTCTTTTGCTGTTAAACAATCATTACCGCTCTCAAAATAGTAATTGAAAAACGTTTCGGT
>OIXH01000468.1_pt1 | contig 49642 bp, 43 predicted proteins | sample 1587741 | NCBI WGS metagenome assembly OIXH01 (sample SAMEA3888916, study PRJEB22519) | human gut metagenome | biome: human gut; feature: human-associated habitat; material: faeces | place: Denmark | collected 2011 | reverse complement strand
CCGAATTGCGGTTTACCAATTTAGATTTTTAAACCTTTTCCTAAAAGGTTTGTGCGCGTCAAACTATAATTTGTACTTCCATGTACCGGGCGTAATTGCTCCGCCTAACGGTTGACTTTTAAATATGTCTATGTTATAATTAATCTGTATTTTTATCCGAAAATATGTTGATTTATTTGTAAAAATAATATTTTATAAGATATTATGAATGAACGGAACGGAGTAATATATATTATGAAAGTTGTTTTGCTTGCTGGCGGCTTCGGCACAAGAATATCAGAAGAGAGCCACTTAAAGCCAAAGCCGATGATTGAAATAGGCGAACAGCCTATTCTCTGGCATATCATGAAAATCTATTCGCATTTTGGGTTTAACGATTTTATTATTTGTCTCGGCTATAAGCAGTATGTTATTAAGGAATACTTCTCTGATTATTTTCTGCACACCTCCGATGTTACATTTGATATGCAGAAAAACGAGATGATTGTACATAAGAACCATTCGGAGCCATGGCGCGTTACTCTGGTTGATACGGGGCTTAACACCATGACAGGCGGCAGAATAAAACGAATACAGAAGTTTGTAGGCGACGAGCCGTTTATGATGACATACGGCGATGGTGTCGGCAACATAGACATAAACGCACTTATAAAGTGTCACCGCGAGAGCGGAAAGATTGCAACGCTGACCGCTGTCAATGTCAGTCAGCGCTTTGGTGTTCTCGGTATGGGCAAGGACGGAATTATTCATTCGTTCCGCGAGAAGCAGAGCGGTGACGGCAACCGTATCAATGCGGGGTATATGGTACTTGAACCGGAGATATTCGACTATATAGAAGGCGACACTACTGTTTTTGAAAAGGAACCGCTTGAAACCGCGGCTCAGCTCGGCGAACTGAACGCTTATCTTCACAACGGCTTCTGGAAGCCGATGGATACGCAGAGAGAAAAGCTTCAACTTGAAGAAATGTGGCAGAGCGGAAAGGCTCCGTGGAAGGTCTGGGAGGATTGATGGGTCATATGCGGTATGATTTTAAGAAGTTTTATGACGGAAAGACGGTGCTTCTGACCGGACATACCGGGTTTAAAGGTGCGTGGCTGACCAAGATACTGACTATGCTCGGCGCAAATGTCATCGGATATTCGCTTAAGCCGCCGACAACTCCGTCGCTGTATGAGATTTCAGGTATAGATAATAAGATTACCTCGGTTATCGGCGATGTGCGTGACTTAGAAATGCTGAAAGGCGTTTTTGAGAGGTATAAGCCGGATATTGTGCTGCATCTTGCGGCGCAGCCTATTGTGAGAGAGTCGTATAAGAACCCGGTGTATACCTACGAGACAAACGTAATGGGAACAGTGAATGTTCTTGAATGTGTCAGGCTGACAGGCAGTGTGAAATCCTGCCTTAACGTAACGACTGATAAGGTGTATAAGAACAACGAGTGGGAATGGGGCTATCGTGAGGACGAGCCTCTGGACGGATACGACCCGTATTCAAACAGCAAATCGTGTTCGGAGCTTGTGACGCACAGTTATAAGAATTCCTTCTTCGATAATATGAGCGGTATCGGCGTGTCAACCGCAAGAGCCGGAAACGTTATCGGCGGCGGAGACTTCGCGAGTGACAGAATAATACCCGACTGCGTGCGCGCAGCGGAGAACAATCAGACGATAATTGTCAGAAACCCGGACTCGACCCGGCCGTTTCAGCATGTGCTTGAACCGCTTTTTGCCTATCTGATGATTGCGATGGAGCAGTACGGAAACGAAAAACCGAGTATTCAGGGATATTATAATGTAGGTCCTGATGAGTGCGACTGCGTATCAGCCGGTGAGCTTACCGATATGTTTTGTGACAAGTTTGGCGGTATGAAATGGGAGAACCGCAGTACGGGCGGACCGCACGAGGCTAATTTCCTGAAGCTGGACTGCTCAAGACTTAAGTCGGTGTTCGGCTGGAGACCGGTCATGCATGTCGATGAGGCGGTCGAAAAGACGGTTGAGTGGACAAAGGTATATTTCGGCGGCGGTGATATTAACGCCGTTATGGAAAAACAGATTGATGAATATTTAAGCAGGATGGTGTGAAACGATATGTTTGAAAATACTACTGAGCAAGAGGCAAGAGCGAAAATACTCGAAATGGTTGACGAGTACTGTGCTAAGTTTCACAATCAGAAAAAGCCGTTTGAGGAGGGTCAGCGTATTCCGTATGCTTCGAGGGTTTATGACTCGGACGAGATGGTAACTCTTGTTGACTCGGCGCTTGAGTTCTGGCTGACTTCGGGACGTTATACGGCGGAGTTTGAAAAGTCGCTGGCGGAGTATCTGGGTGTTAAATACTGCTCGCTCGTGAACTCGGGTTCATCGGCGAACCTCAACGCTTTTATGGCGCTTACCTCACCGCTTCTGGGCGAGAGAAAAATCAATCCGGGCGATGAGGTGATTACTGTTGCCGCAGGATTCCCGACTACGGTCACGCCGTGTATTCAGTACGGCGCTGTTCCGGTGTTTGTCGATGTGACTATTCCGCAGTATAACATAGATACAGATATGCTTGAGAGCGCGTTGTCCGAAAAGACAAAGGCGGTCATGATTGCGCATACACTCGGCAACCCGTTCGACTTAGGAGCGGTCAAGGCGTTCTGCGACAAGCATAATTTGTGGCTGGTCGAGGACAACTGTGACGCGCTCGGCTCAAAATATACGATTGACGGCGAGGAACGGTTTACCGGTACTGTGGGCGATATTGGCACGTCAAGCTTCTATCCGCCGCATCATATGACAATGGGCGAGGGTGGTGCCGTGTACACAAACAATCCACTGCTTAACAAGTGCATACGTTCATTCCGCGACTGGGGCAGAGACTGCGTGTGCGCATCGGGTCAGGATAACCTGTGCGGTCACAGGTTTGACAGGCAGTACGGCGAGCTTCCTCTCGGATATGACCATAAGTATGTGTATTCGCACTTCGGGTATAATCTTAAAGCGACCGATTTGCAGGCGGCGATTGGCTGTGCGCAGCTTAAGAAGTTCCCGTCGTTTGTGGAAAGGCGCAGGCATAATTTTGACAGACTGAAGTCGGCGCTTGAGGGAACAGAGGACAAGCTGATTCTGCCCGAGCCGTGTGAGAACTCAAGACCGAGCTGGTTCGGCTTTCTGATAACAGTAAAGCCCGGCATTGACAGGAACAAGGCTGTACAGTATATAGAGAGCAAGGGCGTTCAGACAAGAATGCTGTTTGCGGGCAACCTGACAAAGCATCCGTGCTTTGACGAGATGCGCAGAACAGGCAGGGGCTACCGCATTGTCGGTACGCTCCAGAATACCGACAGGATTATGAACGACACGTTCTGGGTGGGCGTTTATCCCGGAATGACGGACGAAATGATTGACTATATGGCAAAGGTGATTAAAGAAGCGGTTAACGGTTAACTCTTGCAGAGGGGGATTATATTAATATGAAGCAGAAGGTTTCGGAGTACATAGCGGATTTTTTGGTGAGCCGCGGCGTGACAGATGTGTTCACGGTGACAGGCGGCGGAGCGATGCACTTAAACGACGCTTTCGGACACAAAGAGGGGCTTCGGTGTACATATAATCATAATGAGCAAGCCTCAGCTATTGCAGCTGAGGCTTATGCTCGTATAGATAACAGAATTGCGGCTGTGTGCGTAACTACCGGACCGGGAGCGACAAATGCCGTTACCGGTGTGGTCTGCGGATGGATGGATTCGATTCCCATGCTGATTATTTCGGGTCAGGCGAGGTATGCGACTACCGTATATGCCTCCGGCCTCCCGCTCAGAACCCGCGGAGTTCAGGAGTTTGATATAACGGGCTCTGTGAAAAACATGACCAAATATGCCGAAATTATTACTGAGCCGGAGCAAGTCAGGTATTGCCTGGAGAAAGCGCTGTACCTGGCACATAACGGAAGACCCGGACCGTGCTGGCTTGATATTCCGCTGGATATACAGGGAGCCTATATCGAAACTGAGGAGCTTAAGGGATATATTCCGCCTGAGCAGATTGAAGATGAACCCGGGGATGACGTTGTTTGCGCTGTTATTGAAAAGCTTAAGAGCTCGGAAAGGCCGGTATTGTTTGCCGGAAACGGCGTTCGGCTTGCCGGGGCGCATGAGGAGTTCCTGAAGCTGGCGGATATGCTGAATATTCCGATTGTGACAGGTATGAGCAGTGTTGACGCCGTTCCGACCGGGCATAGATTATATGCCGGCAGAAGCGGAAGCACAGGCGACAGAGCGGGGAATCTTGCTGTTCAGAACAGCGATGTTTTTCTCTCACTCGGAAGCAGACTCAGCTTTTTGCAGACGGGGTTTAACTATCAGACATGGGCGCGGGGCGCATATAAGATAGTAAACGATATAGACAGATATGAACCGGAAAAGGACAGCATATCCGCTGATCTTAAGATATGCTGTGATGTAAAAAAGCTGATAGAAGCATTGTTAAATAAGCTGAAGGAGCCGCTGCAGCCGAAAACTCAATGGATTAAGCAGTGCAGGCTGTGGAGAGAAAAGTACCCCGTAGTTCTGCCGAAGCACTATGATGATGAAAAGCCGAATATATATGCGTTTTACAACGAAATGACAAGGCGCTTAACCGGAGAGGATATACTGGTTGTAAGCGTAGGCACCTCGCGTGTTGCGGGAAGTCAGGCGAGCGTGATTAACGAAGGACTGAGGTTTATAACCAATCCGTCTACGGCGGCAATGGGTTATGACCTGCCGGCGGCAATAGGAGTATCTGCCGCAACGCCGGAGAAAAGAGTTGTTCTGGTTACCGGCGAGGGCAGTCTGCAAATGAACATACAGGAGCTACAGACGATTATTCATAACAAGCTCCCGATTGTGATTTTTGTAATGAATAATCAGGGTTATCATTCGATAAGAATGACGCAAAAATCATATTTCGGCGGGCCTCTGGTAGGTGTCGGACCGGAAAGCGGAGATCTGAGCTTCCCGGATTTGGAAAAGCTTTCGTATGCGTACGGCTATGAATTCAGGCGGTGCGCCTTCAGTGCGGATATGCAGAGCTGTATAGACTGGGCGCTGAGTCAGGCAAAGCCGTGTATTTGTGAAATGATGCTTTCGGCAAGCCAGATAACCGAGCCGAAGGCCGCAAGCAAGAAGCTGGATAACGGACAGATGGTTTCAGCACCGCTGGAGGATATGGCACCGTTTTTATCCAAAGAGGAGTTAAAAGAAAATATGTATATACCGTTAGTGGGTGAATGATATGAAGAGCGTAGTAGTTACGGGCGCAACAAGCATGATAGGAACTGCGCTTATAAATGAATGTATCAGGAATAAGGTCAAAGTCTTTGCAGTCGTGAGGCCAAATTCGGCTAATATACAAAGACTGCCTGAGTCGGATTATGTTACTGTCATAGAATGTGACATAAACGATATACAAACGCTGCCGCAAAGGACAGACATCAGGGCGGATGTGTTTTATAATATCGCATGGGGCTTCACAGGGACAAGGCGGAACGACAGCCTTGAGAACCAAGCGTCAAATATTCAAATGACACTGAATGCGGTAAAGGCAGCGTCCGCTCTGGGCTGTAAGAAGTTTGTCGGCGCAGGCTCACAGGCGGAATACGGGCTATTGGATATAGATAAGATAGCGCCAGACTCTCCGGCTGATCCGATTACGCCGTATGGTATTGCAAAGTATGCCGCCGGAAAGCTGGCAATGATTGCCTGCAGACGGTTGGGCATGGACTGCTTATGGCCGAGAATATTCAGTGTTTACGGTATTTATGACAAGCCGGGGTCAATGATAAGCACTACATTGTCAAAGGTGCTGAAGCACGAGCCGGCAGAGTTTACGGCGGGTATTCAAAGGTGGGACTATCTGTTCAGCGAGGACGCAGGCAGGGCTTATTATCTTATAGGCGAAAAGGCGTGCGGATATAAGGTGTACTGTGTCGGCAGCGGACATTCTGCGCCGCTCAGAGAGTATATTGAAATTATGTTAAGCGCAGCAGGGTCCGATACAGAGCCGCAGTTCGGCAAGATACCGTATAAATCCGATACGGTAATGAACTTGTGCGCGGATATTTCGAGCCTTACTTCAGACACGGGGTTTGTTCCGCGGATTGGCTTTGAAGAAGGCATAAGAAAAACGATTGATTGGTATTACAAAGAGCATAAGTGAGCTCTTTGTCTGAGGAAGCAGGTGATTATTAAGTGAAAAAGAAAATCAGCATATGTGTTCCTACATATAATGAGGAGGGCAATGTATATAATATGTATAAGTCACTGTCAGCCATAATGGCTGACATGACCGATTATGATTATGAGATACTGTTTGAGGATAACAAGTCCGCAGACCGGACACCTGAAATACTGAGAGAGATTGCAGGCAATGATAAGAAGGTTAAGGTCATACTTAACATGACTAATGTCGGACACGTCAGGTCGGGAAGGAACTGTATGTTCAGGGCGACCGGCGACGCTGTGATTAATATTGTCTGCGACTTTCAGGAACCGGTTGAGCTTATACCGCAGTTTATTTCCGAGTGGGAAAAGGGTAATTTAATCGTTATGGGTCAAAAGACGTCAAGCGAAGAGAGCAGTATTAAGTATCACTTCCGCAGCTTATACTACAGAATTATACAAAACTTCTCTGACAGCAAGCAGCTTACGCATGTTACGAGCTTCGGACTTTTTGACAGAAGCATAGTTGACGTTATCAGAATGGTTAACGAGCCGAATATGTCGGTCAGACATATCGTTGCGGAGCTGGGATATGACGTTAAGCTGATCCAGTACAAGCAAAAGGAGCGCGCCTCCGGCAAATCAAGCTATAACCTGCTCAGGTATGCGGACTTTGCGATAAATTCGCTTGTGAATACTTCGTTTCTGCCGCTGCGTCTGGCAACAATTCTGGGAAGCATCGCTGCCGTTATCAGCTTCTTGATCGGTGTTGTTTATCTGGTATTAAAGCTGATTTACTGGGATATTTTTATTGCCGGTACAGCGCCTATTCTGATTGCGCTGTCATTTTTGGGTTCGGTTTTATTGCTGTATATCGGCGTTCTGGGCGAGTACATAGGAGTTATATTGAGAAAGGTATCAAAAAGACCGCTGGTAATAGAAAAAGAAGTTCTTAATTTTGACAGCGGGAATATAAAACAAGAGAAAGAGTTGACAGAGCAGAATGATTAAAAAGTTGCTTTCTATGATTGCCGGAGATATGGCGTACAGCGTAGGAGCTTTGGTTTGCTTTAACGGAGTTATCCAGCTGGTGATATATCCGTACCTTTCAAAGTCAATGGGCGAAGATGCGTTTGGCATAGTTCTGGTGTATCTATCGCTTATTTCTATAATGGGTACAAGCTTCGGCTCAGGCGCAAATCTGTCGCGTATGGTCGTCAGTATGAAGCGCACGGACATCAACGGTGATTATAATGTGTTTTTACTGTTTGTCTGCGTTTTGTCGATTATCGTTTCCGTTATTGCCTGCCTGTATATCGGCGCGGGCAATGCGCTGTTTATCGCACTGCTCTCTGTCCTGATGATTCTGAGCGTTCTCAGATACTACGGCGAGGTCAACTATAGGCAATCTGTCAACTTCAAAGGGTATTTTGTATACTATATCCTTATTTCTGCCGGATATATTATAGGCATAGTATTGTACAGGATTACAAAATCATGGGTTCTTGTGTTTTTGCTCGGCGAAGTGCTTGCGGTTCTGTATGTTGCTTTAAGAGGCTTTATCTTCAAAAGACCATGGTTTAAAATAACCGATGATTTTAAATCAAACATAAAGTCAATGACTGTGATGTCGTTTTCAAATTTGATAATAGCGTTTGTGCTCAATTCCGACAGACTGTTTCTCTATAACTATGTCGGAGCGGCAGAGGTTACGGTATTCTATACGGCTTCACTTATCGGTAAGACCATTGCGCTGATTACTGTTCCGCTCAACGGTGTGCTTATCGGCTATCTTGCCAGATATAAGGGCAGGTTTACTTCAAAGATGTTTACGGGCTTTATATTGGGCTTTCTGGCTTTGGGAGTAATCGCAACAGTCGGCTCGACCGCTGTTTCTTACTTGTTTGTCAGAATTCTGTACCCGGATATTTTTGATATGGCGAAGCAGTATTTCCTGATTGCAAACGCCGGACAGATATTCTATTTTGTGTCCAATACTCTAATGATAGTGGTGCTGAGGTTTGCAAAGGAAAAATATCAGTTATATATAAATATTATATATGCGGTTATTTTTGCCGCAGCTGTTATACCGGGCGTTAAGTTTTTCGGTCTATGGGGAATGACAATATCACTCCTTGCAGTAAACCTGATAAAATATATCATTGTTTCACTGACCGGCTTAATCAGGCTCAGGCACGGCGACGAGGTTTTAGTCAGCGAAAAGCAAATCAGTATATAAGAAAGGCGGTGTGTAAGATATGGGCAGTGTTATCAGAAAGATTATCGGCTGCGCTGTTGCGCTTATGATTGCCGTAGGCAGTGTGCCGGTCGGACTGCTGTATTTTGCCACGCCTATTGTTGCCGAAGGTCAGTTTGTGAAAATCATGCCGATAAACGATACGTTTGTATACAGCGAGGCGAAGAACAAAAACCGCTTTAAGCTTGACGAACAGTATGACTTGATAGGCAACTACTGGAATACATACTTAAAGTTCGACCTGTCGGCGCTCGGCAGTGCGAAAAAGACCGACATAGGCCGTGCCGTTCTGCGCCTTACCGTGGTTCAAAGCGGTATAAATCCCGGCGGAGAGGCGGACTGCTCGTTTAACGTTAGCTATCTGGACAACAACAACTGGAACGAGAATATGAACTGGTCAGGCAAGCCGAACGGTGAGGAACAGTACCTTTGCACAGCGAGCAGCAAGGAGTCAAATTCGGTTCTCGATATTGATATTACCGAGTTTATGAAAAAGGCGGTCAGCCTTGACGACAGAGTGATAACGCTTAAGCTGAGCCCAAGCATCAGCTGCAACGCACCCGTCAAGATCGCTTCGGTGAACGTAGATGACCCGTCACTCAGACCGTGCCTTAAAATCGCATTGAGCGACGCCGAGGAACCCGACCTGAATGTGCTTAACAAGTCGTATCTTGATACGTGCGCGTACGTGTCGGCCGCCGAACCCGATACAAGCGGAGCGGAACTGCTTGAGCGCAACAACGGATATATGGCAGTTGACAACGGTTCGGCTGCGTATCTGAAGTTCAATCTTGAGCCGAGAAATATCCTCGGTACAATAAACGATGCGAGAATATTCTTCAGGTCGGCTGTGAAGTCGGCTAATACAAAAATAGATATATATTATCTTGAAAACAATGACTGGACTGCCGGTGACATCTCGTATAACAACCGTCCGCAAGGCGAGGCTGAGCTGATTAAGAGCTATAACGGAATTGATACAGACAGCGAATTTAATATCGATGTGACCGATATAATTTACAATCTGATCCGCAAAGGCGAGTATACGGCGAGCTTTATAATTGACGGAACAGCGACAGCTCCGTCATCGACCGATTCGGTTGAGCTGTACTCCGGTATGAGCGCCGGCAATGCGCCGAGCCTTGCAGTTTCCGTAACGGATAATCCCGAAGAGACAGCGGTTATGGAGGCGCTAAGCAATATCCTCGGCAAAAACAGTGCGCCTGATAATATTACCACCGACCTTCCGAATAGCTACACCGCTGAAAACGGAGTTAAGGTCGGTATAAAGTGGATTGCGGACGAGGCGGTTTCGCTTCCGGAAATATTACGGCTTAACAAAAGTACAATTTCGCAGTCGGGAAAGATTAACCGTCCGCCGTATCTTGAAAACCCGAAAACCGTCAGGATTAAGGCGGTTCTAACCGCCGGCAGCCGAACAAAAGAACGGCTTATGACGCTTACAGTCAGACCGGAATTCGGTGTTCCGAACCGTCTTGACCCGCTTAAAAAAGTGCTTGAATAATTTTGTTAAAGAGAGTGATAATTTGAATATTAACTTAAACAATAAGACCAAGGGAATCATTTGTATAATATCGGCGGCATTCTGCTTTGCGTGCATGAATACATTTGTGCGGCTGGCGGGGGATCTGCCGTCGATCCAGAAGAGCTTTTTCAGGAATTTGGTCGCTCTGATATTTGCGGCAGTCATGCTGATGCGGACGGAGGAGAAGTTCAGGTTTGACAAAAAGAACCTGCCGTATCTGCTGATACGCGCGTTTTTCGGAACGGTCGGAATACTCGGTAATTTTTATGCAATAGACCACCTTGTGCTTGCGGACGCGTCAATGCTCAATAAGCTGTCTCCGTTTTTTGCGATAATCTTTTCGTACTTTATATTAAAGGAGAAGGTCAGCCTTGTGCAAGCCGCTGCCGTAATCATTGCATTCATAGGCGCACTGTTTATCATAAAGCCCACGGGAGTGACGTTTAACATAGCTTCGCTTGTCGGAGTGCTGGGCGGAATGGGAGCAGGTATAGCCTATACAATGGTCAGGGTCTTAAGCAAGAGAGGCGAGAGAGGTCCGTTTATTGTGTTCTTCTTCTCGGCGTTCTCGTGTTTAGTAACGCTGCCGTTTTTGATTTTTGATTTTTACCCGATGGCGTGGTGGCAGGTTTTAAGCCTTTTGGGCGCAGGTCTTGCCGCAACCGGAGGACAGTTTTCGATTACCGCGGCATATTCTTTTGCGCCGGCTAAAGAGATTTCAGTGTTTGACTATACTCAAATCATATTTGCGGCTCTGCTCGGCTTTGTCTTATTCGCCGAACTCCCGGACGCCTACAGCATCCTGGGCTATGTAATTATAACGCTTGTGTCAGTGGGAATGTTTTTTGTGAATAAAAAGAAGTAAGTTTTTATAATAACAAGAAGATGGAATTATGAAAAAACTGATTTTGGGATTTGTTATTATACTAAGTATGATATTTTTGTCGGCATATGCAGACGGAATTACGGATTATCCGCCGCTGCCCGAAATCTGGCGCCGGTATTTTATACTGACATATATAAGACTTGCGATTTTGAAAATTTTGAAGCCGTACCCATTGATAACAAAACCGCACAGGTAAATGATAATTCTGTGGCTTTAGATGTTCCGGCAAGGCTGATTAACGGCAAAACACTTGTTCCGCTCAAATTTTTGTCGGAGAACTTAGGCTTTGCTGTTGAGTGGGACGAGCAGTATAATATGCAATAATCAAATTATAGTTTGTACGCCCCCTCAGTCGCCTGCGGCGACAGCTCCCCCGGAGTGGGAGCCTCCTAAAAAGCCTCTCCCTCCGGGAGAGGTGTCAGCGGAGCTGACGGAGAGGGCTTAGCTCGTCAAACTATAATTTAACAAGGCAATTCTTTTGCCAAATTCTCCGGGCTGACCGGGTTTACATGTACCATACAATGTTTTACCTTCGGAAAACTCAGCTCTATAGCGTCATGAACATTTTGTGCTATCTGATGTGATTCTTTGAGACTTATTGTCTCGTCTGCCCCTATCTCAACATCAACATACAGCTTTGAGCCGAACATTCTTGTCATCAGCAGGTCAAGCGAAATCACTCCGTCCTGAGCCTTTATAATCTCACTCATTTGATTTTCTATTTTCTCATCACAGGACTTATCTACCATCTTATCAAGCGACTCCTTGCAAATATCATAAGCCGCCTTGATAATAAACAAGCAAATCACTACGCTGGCGAGAGGGTCGCATATAGGGAACCCCAACCGTGCGCCGAGAATACCTATAAAACTGCCTATAGATGACAATGCGTCGCTTCTGTGATGCCATGCGTCAGCGGTAAGCGCCGTAGAATCCACTTTCTTTGCATAGTATATAGTATACCAGTACATGCCCTCTTTGACAGCAATTGATAAAATTGCCGCAAACAGAGCCAGAACTCCCGGAACAGCAAGCTCTGCGTAATTACCGCCGAAAATCTTTTTTATTCCGTTAACGCCTATACCGATACCGGTTACAAAAAGCACAACCGACAGTATTATTGCGGCAATACATTCCATTCGGTCATGCCCGTAAGGATGTTCCTCATCAGGCTCTTTTGCCGCCGCACTTGCGCCAATCATTACTATGATTGTGCTGAAAACATCCGACGCCGAATGAACGGCGTCACTGATCATTGCGCCTGATGCCGCAATAAAGCCGATAATCAGCTTGACTACCGACAAAAATATGTTTACAACAATACTCACATTCGATACACGCATTATTACGCGCTTATCAGTACCCGTATTATTCATATTATCTATTTCATGCAATATTATTTCACCAAACTTTAAGTATTAATTTAATTCTCTTTATTAAATATATGTATGAAAGATTATAATGGTTCTTGATTATTCAAGATAATCTTTCAATTTTTTGCTGCGGCTGGGGTGTCTGAGCTTTCTGAGCGCCTTTGCCTCAATCTGACGTATCCTCTCACGGGTTACGTTAAACTCCTTGCCGACTTCTTCAAGAGTTCTGGCTCTGCCGTCGTCCAAGCCAAATCTCAGACGGAGAACCTTTTCCTCTCTCGGCGTGAGCGTACTGAGGACATCGACGAGCTGTTCCTTAAGCAGAGTAAAGGTCGCAGCGTCAGACGGAGCCGGCGCATCGTCGTCACGAATAAAGTCACCCAGATGACTGTCCTCTTCTTCGCCTATCGGCGTTTCAAGAGATACGGGCTCCTGCGCAATCTTTAATATTTCGCCTACCTTATCGACTGGCATGTTAAGCTCCTTTGCAACCTCCTCAGGCAGCGGGTCTCTGCCAAGCTCCTGAACAAGCTGACGTGAAACACGAACCAGCTTATTAATCGTTTCAACCATGTGTACAGGTATTCTGATTGTACGCGCCTGGTCGGCAATAGCCCTTGTTATCGCCTGTCTGATCCACCATGTGGCATAAGTCGAGAACTTATAGCCCTTTGTATAGTCAAACTTTTCAACAGCCTTTATAAGACCGAGATTACCCTCCTGAATCAGATCAAGGAAAAGCATACCGCGGCCGACATAACGCTTGGCTATGCTGACAACAAGTCTTAAGTTAGCTTCGGCAAGCTTGCGCTTTGCGTTAAGGTCGCCCTCGCTCATTCTCTTTGCAAGCTCAGCCTCCTCCTCGCCCGTAAGCAGTGCAACCTTACCTATTTCTTTAAGATACATACGTACCGGGTCGTCAACGCTGACTCCGTCAGGAACCGACATATCCTCAAGCTCCTCCTCAGTGATTTCCTCGGACTCGTCAACAACAGGTTCAGGGTCGATGCTTCCAACTATCTCAATGCCCTGCTTCTCGATAATCTCATAAATCCTGTCCATCTGCTCAGAGTCAAGCTCAAGCTCTTCGAGCTTGTCCGCAACAGTCTTATATTCAAGCATACCGAGCTTTTTGCCCTCATCGAGCAAATCCTGAATCATCTGCGCCTTTTTCTTGGCAGCATTCATATCAAAATTCTGTGCGCCCGCCGTCGTGTTCTTTGTTTCGTCAGCTGTTATATTATTATTGCTGTTGTTTGTATTTTCCATAATAAATTTTCCTCCCCGTCAGTTTCTGTTCTTTATTATCTCTTCAAATATTCTCTTAAGCTCATCATCGTTGCCTTCGAGTCTTGCTTGCTGTTCACGCCGTCTTAATCTTGACGATAATATGATTTTAATAAGTCTGACTGCCTCGGTGCTTCTTTCCTTGGTGTTCTTGTCATTTATCAGGATTTCCGAGACTCTGCCCGCCTCCTCGGAGCCGAACATATTAACCAACTCGGTCTGCCCCGGAGCCTTTCCGTCAGCATATGCGTCAAAGATGAATTTTGCAAGTCTCTTATGTATCTCGTCAGCCGTGAAGTCGTCAGGTGTAAGCCCTGCATCGATAACTGCTTTTATTGTTTTTCGGTCAGTCATCAGACTAAGCAGAAGCTTCTCTGCATTATACTGCTCCGTTTCGGCTCTGCCGCCTGTTTTAATCGTTTTTCCTGCGCTTGACCGCCTCTTCATATTCTGCTCGCGCCGGTAATTCGATTTTTCCGTCTTAAGCGCAATATCCGCAACGCCGGCACGCAGGCTTTCAGGCTTTATCTTAAGCCCCTCAGCCACTCGGACAATATATAATTCACGCTGTGCGTCGTTTTTAATCCTTGCCAGGATACCCGACACCTCTTCAATAAAATCTATCTGATCGTCTATGTCATCGCTGCTGTACTTCTTTCTTGCTTCATCTATCTTATATTCTATCAGCGGTTTGGCGTTCTCTATAAGAACTCCGAACATATCGGCACCCTTTGCCTTGATGAATTCATCGGGGTCCTTGCCGTCTGTGACGGTCAGCACTCTGACCTTTACGCCGGCGTCATACAGGATATCTCCGGCTCTTAATGTCGCTTTCTTTCCCGCTTCGTCATTGTCATAGCACAGCACAGCTCTCGGCGCATAGCGCTTTACAAGCTTGGCCTGCTCCGGCGTGAACGCCGTTCCGAGTGACGCAACCGCATTGCCGAAGCCGCTTTGGTGGAGCGATACCACATCCATATACCCTTCCATAAGCAGCAGCTTATCTGCTTTAAAGTCCTTTGCAAGGTTAAGTCCGAAAAGGTTATCCTTTTTCTTAAAGACGAGCGTCTCAGGCGTGTTCCAATACTTCGGAGCGTCTGTTCCGTCACGGATTATACGTCCGCCAAAGGCAATGACATTGCCTCTGACATCAATAATCGGAAAGATAATTCTCCCGTCAAAAAAGGCGTCGTAGTAAGTTCCGTCATCGCGGCGCTTCACTACTCCCGCTTCAAACATTTCACTTTCAGTATACCCGATTTCCCGCAAATAATTTATTAAATTTGACCAGCCCTCCGGGGCATAGCCGATTCCGAACCTCTTTATCGTACTATTGGACAGCTTTCGTTCCCTCAGATACCGCAAACCGGGATTATCGCCGTCCGCAAGACGTTCAAAAAAGTATTTTGCCGCCGCAGCGTTTATTTCATAAATCTTCTGCCGCTTTGCGGATATCGCCATTTGCTTTCGCTTATCGGAGCTTCCGCGTCTTTCGGGCATTTCAAGATGCGCTCTGTCTGCAAGATATTTAAGCGCGTCCATGAAGTCCAGATTCATTGCCGACTGAATAAAGTTGATTGCGTTGCCTCCGGCTCCGCAGCCAAAGCAATGAAAAATCTGCTTGTCCGGCGAGACCGACAAGGACGGAGACTTTCTGTCGTTATGCAGCGGGCAAAGACCCATCATGCTGCTGCCGGTACGCTTTAAGGTTGTGTACTCGGAAATAATATCCACAATGTCGTTTCTCATCAGAACATCATCTATGAAGCTCTGAAAATCAGTATCCGCCATTTACGCCGCCTTCCATTCTCAAATAGTTATATTTTCCTGTTATATTATCGCTTTTTACTTGACCCAGAACCTCGGCACAAACAGCTCTTCATATTTTGCCACGGCAAACGGGTCGCTCATTCCGGCAATATAGTCCTTTGCGATTATATGAACATCATCGGTCTTGCTGCTGTTTCTTGATTCAACAGGTATAAGCTCAATGTCCTTGATGAACTTATTATACAGACCTTCAATGATATATCTTGCTTTGCTCTCCTCCGCTTTTGCATCGGAGCTGCTGTTTAAATACACCCTGTCGAACATAAACTGTCTTAGACCGAACATTGCCTTATATATTTCGGGCTTCATGCTTATACCGTTTTCAGTACCGCACTCAACCGCCGCCTTAATCATAGTGTCGATACGGATTGAATGACGTGTTCCCAATATATCAGTGTACTCGCCCGGAATATCCGCCTCAGTCAGTACTCCGCCGCGGACGGCGTCGTCAATGTCGTGGTTGATATACGCAATTTTGTCGGCAAGGCTGACAATCTGTCCTTCAAGCGTGTCTGCTGTCTTTTCGCCCGAATGGCACAAAATACCATCTCTGACCTCATAGGTCAGGTTTAATCCGTCATTGCCCTCCAGAACCTCAACGACCCTTAAGCTCTGCTCATTATGTCTGAAGCCGCCGGGGCAAAGCTCACTTAAAACTCTTTCGCCCATATGACCGAAAGGGGTATGACCAAGGTCATGGCCTAAGGCGATAGCCTCGGTTAAGTCCTCATTAAGGCACAGTGAGCGTGCAATAGTTCTGGCAATCTGCGCGACCTCAAGCGTGTGGGTTAAGCGCGTCCTGTAATGGTCGCCGAGAGGCGAGAGAAAGACCTGCGTCTTGTGCTTAAGCCGTCTGAACGCCTTTGAATGAATAATTCTGTCACGGTCACGCTGGAATACGGTGCGGAGACTGCACTGATCTTCAAAGCGTTTTCTGCCCTTTGAATCAGCGCTGCACACGGCATACGGTGACAAGTATTCACGTTCACGTTCTTCAAGCATTTCTCTGATATTCACAGCCGGTCACCTCACGATACGCATAACCCATATAAAAGGCCATTATACTCACTTTTAAATTCACCTTATTATTATTCTACAAAAAATTCTTTTTTCCTTTATTATATTGACAAAAAGCCGTGTAAATTATAAAATTAAAGAAATATAAATCAATTCAAAAACAAGGAGACAGCCTATGTTAAAACCAACTCTGACTCCGAGGCTTAAAACGATTGCAGAGCTTATTAATAATTCCGAAAAAACAGCTGATATCGGCACAGACCACGCCTACCTGCCCGTATATCTTATAAGCTCCGGCAAGTGCAGCTCTGCCATCGCCTCCGACATTCGCACAGGTCCGCTCAAGAGAGCGGAAGCAACGCTGAAAAAGTACAACATGAGTGGGCATATTGAGCTCAGGCTCGGCGCAGGCCTTGAGACGGTTACAGCCTCCGACAAGGTCGATACTATCGTTATTGCCGGCATGGGCGGGCTTGTTATTTCTGATATTATCACTTCATCAATTGAAATCGTCAGAGCTGCAAAGCAGATTATACTTCAGCCGATGACCATGGCGCCGCAGTTGCGTAAATTCCTATATCACAGCGCACTCGGAACGATTGATGAATACCTGTCGTTTGAGGATAAAAAGATATATAATATTATTTCTGTTAAAATAGACAGCGAGGCTGAACCGATTGAGCTCACGGCGGCGGAAGCCTTTGTCGGCAAGAGCCTTATTGAATCAAAGCCAAACGGATTTGAAAGCTACTTAAGCAGTCTTGCCAAAAAGCTCAAAAACCAAATTTCGGGGCTCAGGAACGGCAGCAGCGCTGAGACTGAGGAAAAGCTGAAAAACGCAGAAATTCTGCTCTCTGAAATTAAAAATATACATTAATCAACCATAAGCGAAAGGAATGGTTATAACTATGACAAAGGTATTGGAAATCGCAAAAGCAATCGAACGACTTGCGCCGAAGCAGCTTGCAGAACCATGGGATAACGTAGGACTTATGGTCGGAGATGAACAGCAGTATGTTGACACTGTATATCTTACGCTTGATGTGACAAGCAGCAATGTTGACGAAGCAATCCGCAGCGGCGCTCAGCTCATTGTATCGCATCACCCTCTTCTGTTCTCTCCGCTTAAAAGTGTTACGGAGCAAACCGTTACCGGAAGTATTGTCAGAAGTCTGATTCAAAACAATATCTCTGTATACAGCGCGCATACAAACCTTGACAAGGCAGAGGGCGGAATGAACGACATTCTCTGCGAGAAGCTCGGTATAAATGATGTGCGGCCGTACACCCCCGATGAATGTATCGACCCAAACGGCTCTGTCCTTGACAACATAGGCAGAATAGGCATTCTCGATACCCCGACAGAAATGGCAGACTTTGTCGACTACGTGAAAAACGTCCTCGGCTGCCGCGCAATAAGCTATACCGGCGACCTGTCAGATGTTGTCACAACAGCAGCCGTATGCAGCGGCAGCGGCGGCGACCTTATCTACAACGCTTACAATGCCGGTGCGGACGTATATATCACTTCGGAAATCAAGCATCACGAAGCTCAGCTTGCGCTTGAGCTGGGAATAAATCTGATTGACGCAGGACACTTTGAAACTGAAAATATCGTCTGTGATTTTATGGAGGACTATCTCAGCCTGCGTTTTCCGGACATAAACTTTATTAAGTCCTCAGCAGAGCCGTATAAGCTGAGATAATACCGTTAAAATTAAGGTGTTTTTAAGAATACTGCTCTATATTGATATTATATTAATGGGATAAGTGTTAAAGGAGTAATATTATGCGTATACTTGTTGTTGAGGACGAGGTTCATCTTGCAGAAGCGCTTGTTCAGCTGCTTAAAAAGAACAACTATACAGTCGATAATGTCTATGACGGCGAAGACGGGCTTGATTATGCCATGAGCAATATCTATGACGTAATCATTCTTGACCTTATGCTGCCCAAAATGGACGGAATAACTATAATAAAAGAATTACGCAGGTACGGGAACGACACTCCTGTGATTATGCTGACAGCTAAAAGTGAAATAAGCGATAAAGTCAAGGGTCTTGACAGCGGCGCGGACGACTATCTTGCAAAGCCTTTCAATACCGATGAGCTGCTTGCGCGCATCCGCGCTCTCGGCAGACGCAGAGGCGAGGTGGCGCAGACAAACGCACTGTCCTTCGGTGATATTGAGCTTGATACCTCGACTCTGACTCTTGCCTGCAATGATAAAGAAATTAACCTGACTCTTAAGGAATCGGAGCTTCTTGAATACTTGATGCGCAATAAAAATTCAGTGCTTTCAAAAGAAATGATAATCGAAAAGCTTTGGGGCTTTGAATCGGAGGCGGAAGCCAATCATGTTGAGGTCTATGTTTCATTTTTGAGGAAAAAACTCAAGTATGTATGCTCCTCGGCGCAGATTGTCACCGTAAGAGGCGTCGGATATTCTTTGAAGAATTCATGAGGTAATTACTATGTTCAAAAAACTCAGAAACAAGTTTCTTCTGCTCAATATGATAATGATTTCAATTCTTCTTATTGGCTCATTTGCGGTAGTATTCACCATTACATACAACAATGTAAACCATGAAATTAATTTGCGGCTTGACCGCGGAGTATCTAATCTTAAATTTAACGGCTTCAGCAATGACAGCTTTCAAAGCCGCGACAAAGGCAATGACCGAAGAAAGCATATTGAAGATTTTTCGGCGGATAATACCGAAAATCCGCCTTCAGAACCTCCCGACGCTCCGGGCTCAGATGCCGGGCATGATAATCCGCCAATGCCGAACGAGCCTACCACTGTCAAATTGAGCCGTGAGTTTGACATAATTGAAACACGCTCGCCCTATGAGTTGGAAGATAACTTCTATGACACGGTTATAGGCGACGCAGAGCAAAAGCTAAGCGCCAAGCTTTCAGAATCAGACAACGTATCTGAAGCAGACCATATCATAAAGTATGATAATTCGTATTGGAAATATGTGATAACCTCAGCTTCAAAAGGTGAACCGGGAGGTAATAACGCGGCGTATTATATCAGTATTTTAAACATAGACACTCAGATTGAAATGCTTAAAAAGCTGATTATTACACTGATTTTTGTGCTGCTGTTTGCTCTTTGCATTGTATTTTTGATTTGCTTGTACTTTGCAAATAGATCAATCAAACCGATTGAAGAGGCTTGGGACAAACAGAACCAGTTTATAGCAGACGCGTCTCATGAGCTTAAAACACCGCTGACAACGATTAATACAAATGTTGACGTCCTGCTCGCACACGGAAGCAGCACGATTGACAGTCAAAAAAAGTGGCTCACATATATCAAGGACGAAGCCACAAGAATGGCAAAGCTCACAAACGACCTGCTGTATCTCGCAAGAGTTGACCACAGCTCAGAAAATAATATTATCAGAACAGATTTTTCACTGTCCTCCGCCGTCCAAAGCGTACTCCTGACAATGGAGGCTGTAGTGTACGAAAAAAGTCTGATACTGACCGATAATATTGATGATAATTTAAATATAACAGGCGATCCGTCGCAAATCAAGCAGCTTATTATGATTTTAATTGATAACGCCATAAAGTACACCGCGGGCGGCGGAACAATTGACGTTAAGCTTAAAGTCAAGGAGAAGAACGCCGTACTGTCGGTACGCAACACAGGAGACGGAATTTCTCCTAAAGACGCGGAAAAAATATTCGACAGGTTTTACCGTTCTGACAAGTCGCGCGCACGTAACAGCGGCGGCTACGGACTTGGTCTGGCGATAGCAAAATCTATTGTTATATCTCACGGCGGCACGATAAGCCTCAGCAGCAAGCTCGGAGAATATACTGAATTTACCGTTAAGCTGCCGCTGTAATTTAACACAATAAAAGGCTGTATTGCAATTGCAATACAGCCAATTTATATTCATAAACTTTAAACAATACGCTTTGAATTGATATATTCACGCCAGTCAAGGTCACCGTGTTCAATACCCATAATGAGCAGCTCAGCCGTTGCAATATTAGTTGCGAGCGGAACATTGTGTACGTCACAAAGTCTGTAAAGCGAATCAATATTGGGTTCGTACTTCTGCTGTGTAAGCGGGTCACGGAAGAACAAAACCGCGTCAATCTCGTTATAAGCAATTCTTGCACCAATCTGCTGGTCACCGCCGTCAACACCCGGCAGAAAACACTTAATCGGCAGTCCGGTAGCGTCAGCCACAACTGAACCGGTGGTTCCGGTAGCACAAATATTGTGCTTTTTCAATATAGCACTGTACGAAATACAAAAGTCAACCATTAAATCCTTTTTCTTATCATGAGCGATAAGCGCAATATTCATTTCCTTAGCCCTCCTATTTTTATTTAGCAACCGAAAACCAACATCAAAGCAAAATGCCGCCGATGTTATGATTTCTGACTTACTGATTCTTAAACCAACAATTCTAACAATCTTTAAAATACTTAATTAAGGTAATTTCGCTCTTGCACATAAAACAAAAATCACCAACATTCTTACAAATTAAACTATACCACAACATTCACAAAATGTAAAGCACTTTTTTTAAAATTTTTGAAAGATTTTTGAAATACACATAAAGACATAGTATTCAGCCAAGGGCTTGCAAACAATATTTTGCGGATAAAAACAATAAAGGACGCATACTTTTGCGTCCTTTTTCATCAATATAAAAGTACTGTTTAATCGTCCTGTGCGCTTTTATCGTTTTCTGACTTATCATTGCTGTCCTCGATAAGATACGCCTCAAATATTTCCTTTCCTATCTGAGCTGCATACGAGCTGCTTGCGCCGTGTTCGATTACAACAGCCACAACAATCTGAGGGTCGTCATACGGTGCAAAGCCTGTGAACAGTACGTTGTCCGCTCCGTCTGAAACCTGAGCCGTACCGGTCTTTCCGCCGACCTTCAGTTTGCTGGAGCTGAACACACTCGCCGCAGTTCCGTCAGCTACAACCTGTCTCATTCCTTCCTTTACCGCCGCAAATGTTGAGTCGCTTATCGGATTTTCGGAAATTATTTCACTGCCGAAATCCTTAACAACATTCTTATTATCATAGTCAACTATTCTGTTTATCAGATGAAGCTTATATCTTGTTCCCTTGTTAAGCACAGTGCATATATAGCTTGCAATCTGCACAGGGGTAAACAGATTATCCGACTGTCCTATTGCCGCCTGAAGCACATCGCCCGGATGCCATTCGCCGCCTGCTGCTTCGCGCTCCTCGGGTCCTGCAACTATGCCGTAACTCTCGTCAAGCTCAATCCCGGTTCCCTTGCCGAGCCCGAATTTTTCACAATACTCATCAATCGCGTCAATTCCCATTTTTCTGCCTATGTCATAGAAGAAGTAATTGCACGATACGCCGATTGCCTCGGAAACGTTTATTGTTCCGTGTGTTGAACCGCTTGACGAGTATACAAGACAGGTCGGCTGATAGTCGGAATAATACGTATACTTTCCACGGTCGGTAATATACGTATCCGGGTCAATCAATCCTGTCTCAAGCCCTGCAACCGCCGTTAATATTTTAAACGTCGAACCCGGTGCGTATGTGCCGTTTAAGGCTCTGTTAAACAGCGGATTTGACTTTTTACTGAGCAGGGTTTCATAATCCTCGTTAAAGGTTTCCGGGTCATATGCGGGATAAGACGCAATCGCCAAAATTTCACCATTATGCGGATCTACGGCAACCGCTGCACCTGCGCCGTTTTCGCCGACCGCGTTCGTTATGTTCTTTCTGAGCGACTCCTCTGCCGCTTTTTGAAGATTAACATCAATAGTCAGCTCGGCATAGTTGCCGGGCTTGGCATTCTGTACCTCAACCACATCGCCGTAGCGTCCGCTCGACGTCAAATGAACCTTTCTGTAGCCGTCCGTACCCTTGAGATACGGTTCGAGTACGGCTTCAAGTCCGTCCTTGCCGATTATATCATTCATTCCGTAGCCCTGATTTTTAAGGCTTTCATATTCCTCGGCATAAATTATACCCGTTCTTCCGAGTATATGCGCCGCCAGTGAACCGTTGGTGTATGTTCTGATGGTGTCTGATATAATATCGGCAAATCCACTCGGCGTATATTTTTCTTTGACCTTTTGCACAACTATTTCGTTGATATCGGTAGCCATGACAAAAGGATTATTCTGCCCGAACTTTCTCTTTTCCATCTCGTAACGAACTGCGATTACATCAAGCTTTTCGCTGTCGCTGAGGTCATCTGATACGTCATACTTGTCGCAGAAGTACCCGACAATCGCACGCAGGGTATTATACTCGCCAAGATTATTCTCAGATTCCCACTGCGCTATTTTTTCGCCGAGACTATTTTCGGCATTTTCGGTTGTGTCTTTGCCGCTCTGATTTTTGTCTTTTTCGTCATTATCCTTGTCATCATCTTCTTTGGTGCTCTTTTTATTCTGTTTGTTGTATTCGATGCTCTTATCCGAACCCATGAGAATACTCAAATCATACTCCGGTATCTTTTCCTCGCTGTTATACACTATAGGGAAAGTCGAAGAATACTCACCATCGTTGTCATGAATCAGGCGTACCAGATCAATAATGTTATTATTTAATTCATTGTTATCTATATCGGTCTTGTTAATCTGTATACTGTATCCGGCTCTGTTTTCAACAATCAATTCGCCGTTTCTGTCAAATATTTCGCCTCTCGGCGCTTTGGTAATAAACGTGCGAACCGAACGGTTATCCGCCTGAACTCTGTATTCCTCGCCGTTTATTATCTGCAAATCAAACAGCTTTATCACGCATAGAATTACCAAAACGCCCACTATTGCGCCGATTACAAATATACGTTTATTTGTTTCATTCCACTTCATAAAAACCACCGAAATTCAATTTAAATTATTAGCCTGCGAACAACTCAAAATCTGAGCTAAATTTTTCTGATTCCGCACAGAGCCAACGTCCTGTTGACCAAAAATACCACAGGTATAATGAGCAGTCCGTTATATATACATTCCGGAATAATAATCCTGAAAACAGTCAATAAAATACTTGCATTGTATACGACCGAATTCGGCACAAGATACACAACTCCGGCAATAATCGTTGCTGCGGCAGCCATAAGAGAGAAAATATAAAACGATGGCTGTGCATAATATCTGTCGCTGAACACGGCGGAAAAATAGCCGATGAACAAAAAGCTGAACATGCTTGTTCCGATAAATCTGCCGACAAGTATATCATATACCAGACCGAAAACCATTCCGGTAACCATACCCTGAAGCCTTCCGCACAGAAATCCTATCACAACGGTAAATACTAAAAACAAATTCGGTGAAATGCCGAAAACCTCAATACCGCCGAGCAAGGTCACCTGCAAAAGAGCCGCAATTACAAGCCATATTCCATGATGCAAAAACTTCATAATTTATCCCTGTCCTTATTAATTCCTGTCATTTTAATACCTATTCTTCAGACTCGTCCTCTGAATCATCCGAATTACTTGAATTATTTCTTCTGCCGGAGGCACTGCTCCTTGAATCCGTATCGTCCTCGTCTTCTGAATCCTCGTCATCGTCTTCATCGCTTCTGCTGTCCTCGTCCGAGGTATCTTCGTCCTGCCGACCGTTCTTCTTTTGCTCGGCTGCCTTTTTGTCAATCTCGTCCTGTTCGGCCTCTGCATCCTCACGCGCAGCTTTCAGGTTTTCGTTTTCTCTGTCCGCAACAACCTCGAGGTTGTTGGTTATGACAAACACCTCACGCAAGTCCTTAAGGTCAGCGGTCGGCTCAATTATCGCGTACCGCTGAGAGGTTATATTATCCTCCTTCACCTCGATAACGCGTCCTATTTTCAAGCCGTCGGGGAACACTCCGCCGAGACCGGTAGTCAGAACCGTATCATCGGGTTCAATATCTGTCTCGCGGTTTAAGTACGAGAGCAAAAGCTGTCTGTTTTCTCTGATTTCACTGCTGCCCTCAGCCACACCCATGTCATGAGAGCGTTCTATCTTCGCGCCTGCCGAAAAACCGGGGTCAACAACAGTCATAACCTCCGCCCAGTTTGTGCCGACACGCGTTATCTTTCCGACAAGAGAGTTATCGGCGGAAATAACCGGCTGACCCTCCTGAATTCCGCTGTTTCTACCCTTATCAATAGTGAACGAGGCGAACCAGTTCGACGGCTCGTCCGCAATCACTGTACACGCCGTGAGGTCGTAATCCTCGTTATCGCGTCTGAGTTCAAGCATACGCTTTAATCTGTCATTCTCGTCAAGCAGTTCGCTGTTATCCCTTACTTTGTCCTCAAGCTCGTTATTCTTTTGCGAAAGCTCATTATTCTGTATTCTAAGCTCCTTAAGCTCGCCCAGACAATGGGTTACGTCATAAACCCCTCTGCCTATGTTCTTAAAGAATTTTTGAACCGGTGACACAGTTGTCATAACCGCATCCTCGGCCGCTGTCGGATTACTGCTGTGAGTTCCGAAATAAATAAGTATCACAATTACCAAAAGAGCGCATCCGGAAAGGATAACCGCCGTTTTATGTTCGTTTATAAACTTCAAATCACGCACCCCTGACTGTTAATAATTTTTACGCCGCGTAACCTGCGTCAGAATATTTCCAAAGCCGCCCTTGCCGCGCATTGCAATGCCTGCTCCGCGTGCAACGGCGCAAATCGGATCCTCTGCAAAATATACGTTTATTCCCGTCACACTCTTTATAAGACGTCCGAGACCACGGAGCTTGCCCGTGCCGCCCGTCAGAATAATTCCTGTCTCAATCAAATCCGACGCAAGCTCCGGAGGCGTCTCCTCAAGCACACAGCGCACAGTCTCGATTATTGTATTTACATCGTCCTTTAACGCATTGTTCACCTCATTTGCACTTATAACAACGCCCTTTGGCACACCGCTGTACATATCCTTGCCCTTTACCTCAACAACATCAGTGTTAAGCCCGATGATTGCAGAGCCGAGACGGAGCTTGACCTTTTCAGCGGTTGACTGCGCTATTTCGATATTATACTTCTTCTTTATCTGCTGTATTATATCATTATTGAAGGCATTTCCGGCGCTGCGTACCGATTTGGACACAACTGTTCCACCGAGAGATACGACCGCAACTTCGGTCGTACCCGCTCCCGCGTCAACGATTACGTAGCCCTTCGGTTCAGTCACGTCAATGCCTGCGCCAATCGCACCGGCAAGCGGCGCTTCAATCAGATACACCTCTTTGGCTCCGGCGGATATAACCGCCTCCTCGATTGCACGTTTTTCAACATCGCCTATGCCGGCCGGCGTACTGACCGCAACACGTATCTTGGAAAAAACAGCATGCGTACCGTCCTCTATAAGCTTTTTGAGCAGACCGACAGCCATATCAAAATTAGTAATTCCGCCGTCCTGCACAGGATTGATAACGCTGTAGCCCTCAGGCGTCTTGCCGGCCATTTCTTCTGCCTCGCCTCCAACAGCAACTATTTCACGGTTCTCGTTAATTACGACAACTGTCGGCTCGTTTGCGATTATCTTATCCTCCTCTGCATTATACACCTGTATACTGCTTGTTCCCATATCTATTCCCAAATCAATAGCCATTTTCTTACCTCCAAATCAATCGGCACACACCAGAACATTTACTCCAAAGTCACGCTCCAGAATTATGCCGAGCTTACACAGCGGCAGACCGACAACGTTAAAATAGTCACCGTCAATCCCTTCAATCAGCAAAGCGCCGAGATTCTGTATACCGTATGCCCCGGCCTTGTCCATCGGCTCGCCGGATCTGACATATGCTTTAATCTCATCATCGCTAAGCTGCCTGAACTTCACATCGGTCGCCTCAAAGTCGCTGACTGTCCTGCCGGACGATTTGTTTACCAGAGCCAGACCGGTATAAACCGTGTTTGTCCGTCCGGACAAGCGTCTGAGCATCTCCTCCGCCTCTGCTTCGTCCTTCGGCTTGCCGAGGATTTTGCCGTCAATCGAAACGACGGTATCTGCGCCTATGACAACCGCGTCTCCGTCCGCCCTGTCGGCAATATTCAACGCCTTTTGCATAGAAAGCCTTTTGACGGTTTCCGACGGATGCTCGTCACGGGCGAATTCCTCTTCTGAATTGTCAATCATTATATCAAAGCTTAAGCCAAGGTTTCCGAGCAGCTCACGCCGCCGCGGTGAACCTGACGCCAAAATCAATTTCATATACTACCTCTTAAATACTTATATTATCCCTTTATATAAATGCATGCGTGTGAACTCGCCTATTCTGTAATCATTTAATCCGAAATAAGCGCCGCACACCTGTCTGACCGTCTCCGGTGACTCAACAGAGAATCTGAGATTTATTAAATCAGCTCCGGTTTTGATTAAATCACTGAGCTTATCCGCCGTAAACACGGGACATGAGTTAAGCAGTACGCTTCTGCAGCTTTCGCCGTCACGCATAATCGGAAAGCGTTTGCCGAGCCTGTCGGTCATATATTTTGTCTCTTTGCCGCACGGACAGATTTTTTCATCAAGGTTTTTAACTATACAATTCTCGGTTGTCATCAGCGGAGCATAGCCGTACGCCAGCACCTCAACGGGAACGCAAGACTCCTTTGCTATATCCCTTATCTGCGGCAAACTCAGCTCAAGTGACAGCATAACCGTGCCGACACCGCTTTCTGCACACTCGCGCACAGCCATACTGTTTGTTATATTAAGTCGCCATGAGCCAAACAGCTCAAAGCCCAAATCATTTTGAAAGCCCGCGATATTGTGCACACGCAGTTTATTAAAGCCCAGCTCCTTAAGCACTCTCAGACCGCTTAAGTATTCGCCGTATTCACTGTCGCTGACAATAGCAGGCGGTTCAATTACTATTCGGTCATGTCTGCTTAAAAACTCATCCGTATGGGATAGCAGAACATGCTGCGGAACAGAAATATATATAAATTCGGCACTGCTTTCAGTCTCGAATTTGATTACCGCTCTGTACTGCGTTATATCGGCAACTGAAACAGTGAAGCCGGACTTTTTCGGTTTTTCATCAGGCACAGGATTATCAGAGCTACACAGATTTCTCACCCTGCCCAAAGGCCGCGCCTTTCGTAGTATTATACTCTCCGCTGCTTCAAGCGCTCTGCGCCTTATAGCGTTAAGCTCGCTCAGCGGAACAAACGAATTGTCCAGAATCTTAACTTCTATATCACCAAACTCAAAAACGCTGCCGCCCGTCTTTTTCAGTTGGCGCAACACGGTTTCCTCTGTCACCGGTTTTGAGGCTGCGGCTTCGATTATATTATCCCCCGATACCGAGGCGGAAAAACCGTCACCGTAAATATTCATTTTTATCTGTCTTTCCGGCGCGATTTCTATCTCGCCGCGGAGCGCTATTTTAAAGCTGTCACGCCTTGTCTCAATCTCGCTTAAAATTTCGTCAGCAACCGCCTCACTGCCGCTCTTGTACGGATTGTCGGGCTTATTAAACGTGAACATATCGGTGCCGATTTTGTTATCAAAATAGCCTGACGACTGACCGCCGCGGTAGAATATACGGTTCATTCTTTCGGCTTCTTTTTGGGTCGGTTTTCTGTTTTCTCTCAGGCAGTCGGCATATGTCTTGACTACACAGCCGACATACGCCGGGCCTTTCATGCGCCCTTCTATTTTAAGCGATGTCACGCCGCTCTCTATAACCTTATCAAGGCGGTCTGCAAGCGACATATCCTTTAAGCTGAGGCAGAATTTTGCCGGCTTTCCGTCACACTTATACGCCTGTCTGCATGGCTGAGCGCACTTACCGCGGTTTCCGCTTCGTCCGCCGAGCATACTGCTCATCAGGCACTGACCCGAATACGACATACACATTGCGCCGTGAATAAAAATCTCGGTTTCCGCACCACAGTTTTCGGATATATACTTTATCTTCTCAAAATCCAGCTCACGCGATAGCACTATTCTGTCAAATCCGAGCCGTACAGCGCTTTTTGCGCCTGCAAGACTGTGAACGGTGAGCTGTGTGCTGGCATGAAGCTGCGGCCTTATGCCGAGTTCCTTCGCAAGCCTCAGAACGCCCAAATCCTGAATTATCAACGCGTCTGCGCCTATTTCATCGAGGTACAGAAGATATTCGCGCAGTCCGCTCAGCTCCTTATCTCCGACTACCGTGTTTACCGTCACATGAACCTTCACGCCTCTTAAATGGCAGAACCTCACTGCCTCCTTAAGCTGACTTAAGTCAAAATTATCGGCGTAGCTTCTTGCGCCGAATTCCCTGCCGGACAGATAAACCGCGTCCGCTCCCATCGAAACGGCGGCGGCAAGACACTCCGCATTGCCTGCCGGAGCCAGAAGCTCCGGCGGATTATTTCGGCTTATGCCTTTATAATTTAATGTATTATCACCCATAATTACTTTTTACGGTACTTATCCATTGCCGAAGCCTGGGGATACTTAACCCTGTCCGGCTGCGGAGCTTTGTTCTGTACTGCCGCTTGCCTTACAACAGAAGCCGAGGCTGTGTTTAACATTGGTCTTTCGCCCGGCGTATTCTGATACGGGCTTGCCGATTTTGTGTACGAGTCTTGGGCAGACGAAGCCGAAGAATGTGCGCTCGAAGCGGACGAATACGGTCTGCTGCGCAGGTTTTCAAGCTCTGTCTCGCGCTTGGCAAGCTCGATTTCGAGCTTGTGAAGCTCCTCTTTCAAATTCTCAACCTCAAGCTTTTTGCTCTCAAGCTCTGCGCCGTTTCTTTGAGCTTCGTCCATATAAGTACTCATTTCATTACGCAGATTATCAACGGTCATGTCACTTTTAAGCAGTTCATCAGCCAGGTTCATCGACGCCATGACCGCAAGCATTGCGGTACTCAGATGGCTGTCCTGTCCCTTGACCTCAGCAATCTTTTTGTTGACAAGCAGAGCAACTCTTTGAACATACTCCTCCGTCTCGTTACTGACAATGGTATATTCCATATTATTTATTTTAACTTCAACTTTTGTATTTTCCATAATATAACCTCCCGAATACTGGGGTAATTATTTCTTCAGTATTTCCAAAGCCTTGAACACACCAAAGATTGTCTTAGCGTCGTTTATTTCGTTATTCATAATCATTTCTTTAACTTTTTGTATAGGAATATATTCCACATCAAGATACTCGTCAGGGTCAAGGTGAACTTCGCCTTTAACCAGACCGGTCGCAAGATAAGCATGTGTGACCTCATCGCAAAATCCGGGCGACGGATACATAAACCCAAGATATTCAAAGTTCTTCGCCTTGTACCCGGTCTCCTCCTCAAGCTCTCTGATTCCGCAGGTTCTGTGTTCCTCGCCCTCGTCCAGCTTACCGGCGGGGATTTCGTAAATCGGTTTTTCAACCGGCTTTCTGAACTGCTTAACCATAATAATCTCATCATTGTCCGTCACAGCGACAATTCCTACACCGCCGGGGTGTTCGACAATCTCACGAACTGCAAGATTGCCCTTCGGCATTTTTACCTTATCCACTCTGAGCTTCACAATTCTGCCGCTGAATATTTCTTCGCTTGACGCAGTTTTTTCTTCAAATATCATACTATGACACTTCCTTAATCATCAATCATCGTATTTTAACATAAACACATAATAATCTAATTTATATCTTACTACAAATTCCCAAAAAAATCAAGCGAATTAATCATATATATTTCACTTAAATATTATTTGTACCGGGCAAATAATAAATTTCTATATTTTTATACATTTTACTTGAAAATTTTTGAAGTTTATTGTAAAATATTTATAACAAACTATAATAAAAAATAAGGGATTGAATTATGAGCAACTTTTTCAATAATGAAGTAATGATTTTATTTAATGCGCTGTCTGCCAGCACTGATGACTATATATTTATTTCGGACTTTGTATCGGGCGAAACAATCTGGTCGGACTCAACAGTCCGTGACTTTGGAATGCCAAGCAAATGCGCCTCGTATGATGTCGAAAGCCTTTGGCGCAGCCGCATACATCCCGATGATGTTGATGAATACACCTGTGATATTGAAAAGCTGTTAAATAACGAAAAGGACTATCACATATGCGACTACAGAATAAAGAATAAGCACGGTGAATACATATGGGTTCAGTGCCGCGGCAATATGAGCCGCACATCGGACGGCAAGCCATATGTCTTTATAGGTATTGTCGCCGCGCTCGGCAAAGGTGAACGCGTTGACTTCAGAACCGGTCTTTTAAGCTCTTATGAATTCAACCGCCATATGCTTGACGAAATCAACAACGGCAAGCTGGCAGGCGGTATAATGGATATTACTATCGCGGATATAGTCGCGCTCAATTCAGTATATTCCTACAAAACGGGAAATAGGCTGATTTCGCTTCTTGCTGATGTAATCAGTCTTTTGGTGCCGCCTAAGTGCGCCGTATACCGCGGCGGAAACCACTTTGTCATATACGACCGCAAGGCTGAGAGTGCGGATTTTGAAAGGCTGTTTGAAAATATAAACTCGGACTATAAGCGCATACTTAAATCTGACGATGAGCTTAACGTAAGCGGCGTACACTTACACAGCGGGGCTGTTATGGTTGATGATATAAGCGCGTCCGATTTTGACGAATTATACCAGCAAATGCTGCACTGCACTGAATACGCAAGAGAAAACTCCATCACAGACAGACCTGTTTTCTTCTCAGAGAACAGTTACAATCTTGCAAAGGAAAACAAGCGCCTTGTATCGGAGCTCAACAGATGCGTAAACAACAATATCGGCTCATTCTGTCTGTATTATCAGCCGATTATCAATCCCGAAACAAACGAGCTTCGTTCTGCGGAAGCTCTGCTCCGCTGGAACAACCCGCTTTCAAAGCAGGTGAGTATCGAGGAGATGGTTAAGTCGCTCGAAAAGACCGGGCTTATAGTGCCGCTCGGCAGACATATAATCAGGCTCGCCCTAAGTCAGCTTGCAGAGTGGAAAAAATCCCTGCCCGATATGCACATCAATATAAATATAGCCGTACCTCAGATTTATGATTACGGTCTTCCGCTGTTTATTCAAGACGAGATTGCAAAGAATAATTTAAGCCCCGGAGACGTTATTTTTGAGATAACGGAAACATATGAGATAAAGAACTATAACGATGTCAAAAAGTTTGTAAACACTATCAGCGAAATGGGCTGTGAAATAGCTCTTGACGACTTCGGTACGGGCAACGCTTCGCTTAATTCGCTGAAAATGCTGCCTGTCGACTGGGTCAAGGTTGACCAGAACTTTGTACTTCAAATTGCTCAGAATAAAGTTGACGAAAATATATTAAAGCACCTGACCGAGCTTTGCCGTTCGCTTGATATAAAGCTGTGCGTTGAGGGAGTAGGCAGCCTCGAATCGCTTGAGGTCGTACAAAAGTATTTCCCCGACACCGTTCAGGGCTATCACTTTAGCACACCCCTTCCCGCAAATGAGTTCAGTGAATTCTTAAAATCTTATATAAAATAGCCCTACACTATTGACAAATAAAATATATGTGTTATAATGTTTGCGTTGCTGATTGCGAATTATGTAAAATTTAGTAACAAAAATATAAATTACGTAAAAAAATAAATTTATAATAAATCTTAATGAAGAGTAAAAATGCGAGCGTTAAGTGTTGTCCGAACGGGGAGTTGTCGGACAAACGAAAGGCCTTTCGGGCTTGCGGTTCGTGTTTTGCATCCCGCTTCATACAGCAAAGTTATAATTCTGTTTTATGCAGTCTTCTTTCCTTGCTATATGAGTGAGGTTGAAAGGAGTCTGTTTTTTTATGTTAAATTCAAACAAAGATTTAAAAGCTTACGGCGGAATTCGTATGTTCGTAAGTCTCAAAGTATTACTCGTGTCGGCAATGTTCATTGCCCTGAGTATCGTCCTCGGCAAGCAGCTGTCATTCACTATGGGTCCGCTGCGTTTCAGCTTTGAAAACTTAACTATTCTCATGGCAGGAATTATGTTCGGTCCCATTATCGGAACTCTGGTCGGCGCAGCGGCTGACATCATCGGCTGCATTATCGTAGGCTATTCAATCAATCCGATAATCACTGTTGGCGCAGCTTCTATCGGTCTTATTTCGGGACTGGTTTCGTTCTACTGCTTTGCGGACAAGCCGAAGCTCAGAATTTTGGCAGCAGTCGGACTGGCGCACCTTGTCGGCTCGGTTATAATCAAGTCGATAGGTCTTTATGTGTACTACCGCCATCCGATTTCGCTTATTCTTTTAAGAATACCGACCTACATCATCATCGGAAGCATAGAGGGCTATCTGATTTATGTTCTTATGACCAACAAGGCATTCAGCAGACAGCTGCAAAAAATCCGGAATAATTAATAATAATATTATGAACTACAATCAGGCAAACGAATATTTAAATAAGGCCTACACACGAGGCAGTCACCCCGGACTGTCCCGTGTTGTTCGGCTTCTTGACAATCTAAACAATCCCCAGAACCAGCTTAAAATCATACATGTAACGGGCACAAACGGCAAAGGCTCGGTCTGCGCCATGCTTGAACAAGCGCTGTGCGCCGCAGGGATAAAAACCGGACTGTTCACTTCTCCGGGTCTGTCCCGAATCAACGAGTGCTACCGCATAGGCGGCGAGGCGGTTTCAGATGAGGCTTTTGCCGGTATAATCGAATGTGTAAAATCCGCCGAAGCAAAAATACCGCCTGATGCCACGCCTACCGGCTTTGAGCTTGAGACGGCTGCGGCGCTTGAATTATTCCGCCGCGCGGAATGCGGGGTTGTTATTCTCGAAACGGGAATGGGCGGTATGCTTGACGCAACAAATGTTTGCGCTTCGCCTCTGCTTTCCGTCATAACGGATATAGGTATGGATCACGAAGCCTTTCTTGGCAATACGATAAAGGATATAGCTGTTCATAAATCCGGAATAATCAAGCCAAACCGCCCGGTTGTATTCGGCGGCACCGATGATACAGACAAAGAAGCGCTGCGGATTATAAAAGACAGAGCGGCAGAACTGAACTCACCGCTCACCGTCACAGAGCATGACCGAGTGAGGAATATCAAATATTCGCTCAGCGGTACGGAATTTGAGTTTGACCTGTTTAGCAGCAATCACAAGCTCCGTCTTCCGCTTTTGGGTCTTTATCAGCCGAGAAACTGCGCAGTTGCTCTGACTGCTCTGGAGGTTCTTAAGGATCTTGGTTTAAGCATTGACGCAAGCTCGGCAGCGGACGGCTTAAGCCGAACCGTCTGGCGCGGCAGGTTTGAGATACTGAGCCGTGAACCGCTTATCATATATGACGGCGCGCATAATCCGCACGGAATGAATATGTGCGTTAAGAGCATAGAGCAATACTTAGGCAGAAAAATAAACGTCTTAATGGGCGTTATGGCTGACAAGAATTATGATTTAATGCTTGATATGCTTTGCCCGTATGTTGATACCGCGTTCACAGTAACGCCGGATAATCCGCGTGCGCTCCACGCCGATAAGCTGGCGGAGTGCTTTCGTGAAAGAGACGTGAATGTAAGCTGTTTTGAGTCGATTGACAGCGGAGTTAAAAGCGCAGTAAGTCAATCAAAAGAAAGCGGTAACCCGCTCGTAATTCTCGGTACACTGTATATGTACCGGGATATTGTTAATTCATTGAAATAAAAAGAGGCGGTTGATAGCCGCCTCTAAAATTTAGGCCAAAAGGTGCTTTTGTGTTAGTCACCGGGACGAAACTTTTTGTATTTTCTGAAATATTCGTCGCACTTGATTTTGACTACATCGGGTGCGTCATCTCTGACGCCGACAACAAATCCGTCGCCGCCGACTATTAAATATCGCGTATATTCTGTACCTATACTGCTTAAATTATCCAAATTAATTCTCCTCCCTGACGCATACACTGCAAATTTGCCGTATGGGTCATTAATCTAATCATTCTGAAGTATAATTTTCTCATGATTAGTTTGTCGAATTAAATTGAATTTATTCAGATTTATTATTTTTTCAAATTTTTGTCAAAAAATTTGGGGATATAACACTTGTCCGCCGAATCACTCTGCTGAACGTATACGTTTGACATTCCCCTATCCATGCAGTAATTCACAAGAGCGTCATACTGCCCATTCGGCACAAACCGGTTCAGGCTTGGTATGTCCTTGACCTGCTCCATCGGCGTGTACTGGCTCATAAGGCTGATCCAGATATTATCCCCATAAGTGTCATACAGATAATCAACTACCTTTTTTGACTCGAACAAAAGCCCCGGCAGCATCAGATGTCGGACAATAACGCCGGACTTTATCAGTCCGTTTTCGTCAAACACGCATTTGCCGGTCTGCCTGTACATTTCGGCAATAGCCGAACATGCGGTTTCAAAATAATTTTTCGCAGACGAATACATAACCGCATATTTATCAGAATAATACTTCATATCAGGCAGATACACATCGACATAGCCGTCAAGCTCACGCAAAGTCTCGGCGCTCTCATAGCCGCCGCAGTTATATACGACCGGTATATCAAGTCCGCGGCTTTTTGCAATATCGAGCGAACTTACTATACCCGGCAGATACTGAGTAGGCGTAACAAGATTGATGTTTGCGGCGCCTTCGCCCTGAAGCCTCAGGAACTCCGCCGCAAGCTCCTCCTCCGTTATCTCATAGCCCTTGCCGTTTGTGCTTATATCATAATTCTGACAAAACACACAGCCGAGAGTACAGCCGGAAAAGAAAACCGCGCCCGAGCCAACCTCGCCCGATATGCACGGCTCCTCCCAGTAATGAAGCGCGACACGGGCGATTTTAATCCCATCACCCGCACCGCAAAATCCTCTGCCGCCGCTTGTGCGGTCTGCACCGCACCGCCTCGGACATAATGTACATTCTTCATAATAATTCTTCAAAATATCTCCCCACGTTCTACGGAATAAGCTGACCTAAGGCGTAGCGGTAGCCGACGCTCTCAACCGAACCGGGATAGTTTATAAACACCAGATCGTCAAACTGCGTCATATCATAGAACTTATCAATCTTAAGCTCTCCGCTCTTGCTTCCGAACTGGTTATTATTATACCTCGGGTCGATAACATAGACCTCGCTATAGTTGTTTATTGCCCATGTAGTGAACGCATCGCCGTACGAATCCTTGATGATACAAATCTTCTTGCCGGTTCCTGCGCTTGTAACAAATACGGTCAGAGTATTATCGCCGCCGGCAAAGGTTCTGTACGCAGTGATTGTCGGGTCAACAGCCTGAACGGTTCGGTAGAAATTCGTCATATAACCGTCGGCATAGATAACGCCCTCGCTGTAAACCTTTGGCATAAACCGTTCAAGCAGCTCGGGATTGCTGTCAATTTTCGCCTTTAAATACCGCTGAGACGGCGACGCTGACAGATAACTGCTCCAATAACCGATAAAGTTATACGAGTCATACTTCTGAAAGCTCTCAAGCGGGTCAATGCTTCCGCCCGCCTGCTTCAAGAATGCCTGATAAGCATAATACGCCGCGCGCTGTGTCCAGTGATGGTCTGTGGCAAAATACAGCTTCTCATATGAGTGCTCGTACAGAGGTCTATATGCGTCAATAGGCGTAATATCACTGCTCATTTTGTCATACGTTCCGCTTATGCCTTCAAGCTGATTTCTGAACAGCTCCTTGGGTGCATAGAACTCTGACGCCGTCGGCACAAGTATGCTGTACACATTCGCATTCGGAACCGCAGCGGCAATATCATTTACAATCGCAGCATAAGTTGCGCCGCCGCTGCTTGTTATGCGCATTTCCTCAAATCCGGTATTTCCGACAACATACAAGCTGCCCGATATCGAAACATCTTCGTATGCCATGCGTGTCCCGTCGCCGACAACAATTTCACCGCCCTCACGCAGAGGATTGACCGCTTTGCCGAATCTCTCACGCTCCGCTATTGCGGTTTCGCCGTACTTTTCAAGTATTTTCACATGGCTCAGCTTCTGGGTTCCATCAGTAACCCTTGCGATATTATAAGCGTCAAAATAATCAACCTCAAAGCCGAAGGTCTCGGCAATGAACCTGTATGGAAGCATAAGCCTTTCGTTCTTGAAGTAAAATCCTATATCGCTGACCGGCTTGCCGTTGAGCCTTACCGGATCCGACGCGTTCGGCAGAATTGTAATCACAGTATCGCCTTTCTTAAGCGTCGCCGCGTACGCCGAGCTGTCCCATGTCACTTCGGCGCCCAGGCTGTCTGAGAACGAACGTATAGGCGCATAGGTTCTGTAGTCCACCGCCTCCGGCTCAGTGTCACCGAAGTCCACACGCTCATCGTTCACGACTATCATGACGTATTCAGTATCTGCCGAAGCATCAGTGCAGCACAGCAATGGCATCACGCAGACAAGCACCGCAATAATCATGAATATATTTCTGATAAGTCTTTTTACTCTTTTTTCATCTAAAACCAAATATATCACCCTGAAAAACTGTTTTTGTGCGCTAAGCACAATACAACATACTATAACACAATTTTGCGGAAAATGCAAATTATTTTATTATTTACAGTCAGATACAAATGTATCCAGCATAAACAAAGCACATAAATGTGCGACGCCTTCGCGCCTAACGTGCTCACTGCGTTCGCCTGCCGAAGCTTGAAAACCGCCTTTTGCAAAGGCGATAGCTGTATGTAAAATGCTGAATGTGTGACCGCAGGCGACTGAGGGGGCTCTACATATCTCTTGCGCATACAAAAAACAGCCGCTCCGATTTTTCGCTTGGTTCAATAAATTCCAAATCCGCATAAATATTTAATAGCTTTAGTCCTGCCGTGTTAAGCGCGGACTTAATCTCATCGACCGAGTACGCGCGCTCCTCCTGATACTCAAAATATCTCTCGTATTTTGCGTTCTGTTTCTTACCCTCTTTAACAAAAAAGTTGAGGTCAAAGCCGCATATCCTATCCTCGGGATAGTAACCGCAGTCCCACACGCAGTAAGCCTCGTCGTCCTCATAGACAAAGGTATTATTACCTAAGACCTGGCTCAGCTTATATTCGGAATTTATATCAAAGATAAACAAGCCGTTATCCGCAAGCGTTTCATTCACGCACTTAAACGTCCGCACCACGTCCTCGTATTCCGTGAGGTAGTTTATACAGTCGAGCGTTGAAATCACCGCGTCTGCCTTTTCGGGGTATTCAAATCCGGTCATGTCCTGGTTCAGGAACAGAATATTTATGCCCTGCTCAAACGCCTTGTCCTGAGCAATCGCGAGCATATCCTCCGAAATATCAATACCGACAGTATTATAACCGCTCTTTGCCAGACGCAAAGAAATCTCACCCGAACCACAGCCGAGGTCTATGACCGTTTCGGGCGAGAGATTATTCTGCTCAAATATCTTTTTGTAAAACACGACAAATTCATCATAATCAATTTCCTGGAACCTGTCGTAAATTTTGGCAAAGTCATTATACATATTCTTTTGACCTCCGGCTGTGAGTGCCTTAATCTATTTTTTTGAAGTTGGCGTACGCCGCCATCATCTTCTTCTGTCCGACCTCCTCAAAGTCGACCACAACAAGGCAGTCCTTGCCCATATTCTGAGCCGACACAACCGTGCCGACGCCGAACTTTCTGTGCTCAACCCTGTCGCCGGGGCTGTAGTTGTATTCTTCGCTTTCGGTCTGCGTCCTCTGCCTCGTGTTTGCGGCAAACGTATTGCCTTTGCTTCTGCCGCCCTGACCGAAGCGCGCGCCCTGCGAGTAATCCATGTCCTCCCACGCAGACTTGCGGCGCAGCGGAGTTTCCTCTACTCTGTCAAGAAGTTCTTCGGGTATTTCGCTCAGGAACCTTGACGGCAGGTTGTACTTTGTCTGTCCGAACAGGGTTCTGCTCTTTGCGGTTGAGAGAAACAGCCGCTTTTTGGCGCGGGTGATTCCGACATAACACAAGCGGCGTTCTTCTTCAAGCTCCTCCTGAACGCCGAACGAACGCGCACTCGGGAAAACACTCTCCTCCATTCCAATCAAGAAAACATTCGGGAACTCCAGCCCCTTTGCGCTGTGGAGCGTCATAAGCGTAACCGCGTCATTCGCCTCGTCGTAGTTATCTATATCCGCAACGAGAGAAATGTTTTCAAGCAGTTGGTCAAGGGTTATATCCTCCTCATCACGAACCGCCTCCTGAACCATTGTGATAAACTCGTCCAGGTTTTCGAGTCTGGTCTGGTTCTCAACCGTCTTTTCGCTCTCAAGCGCCGCAATCATGCCTGAGCCTTTCATAACGGTCTTTACGAACAGTTCAAGACCCATACCTTCACTCAGTTCCTTCTGGAAGCCCTTTATCATATCTGCGAACTTTTTGAGCTTTGCCGAGGCTGATGAGGTAAGCTCATCATACTCGTCGGGATTCTCGCACACTTCAAACATACTCTTTCCGTTTCTCGCCGCAATTGACGCAACCTTTTCAAGAGTGGTGTTTCCTATACCGCGCTTCGGCTCGTTGATTACCCTGCGCAGAGCAATATTATCGCTCGGATTTACAACAAGTCTCAAATACGAGCCTATGTCCTTGATTTCCTTTCTGTCATAGAACCTGAGACCGCCCAGAACCTTATACGGAACGGCGTTTCTCAGCAGCGTGTCCTCCATGACACGCGACATGGCGTTCACACGGTATAATATTACCGAGTCATTGAGATTTCCGCCCAGCTCTCTTATATGCTCAACAACAGACTGCGCCTCGCCGTGCTCGTTATCCGCAATATACAGACCTATCTTGTCGCCCTCGCCGTTGGACGTCCAGAGCTGCTTGCCCTTTCTGCCGTCATTGTGCTTTATCACCGCATTTGCCGCGTCTAAAATACTCTGAGTCGAACGGTAGTTTTCTTCAAGCTTGATTGTGCGGCAGTCCTCGAACTCGTCCTCAAATCCTAAGATGTTGCCGATGTCCGCGCCTCTGAACTTATATATACTCTGGTCGTCATCGCCGACAACGCAGAGGTTTCTGTGTCTGCGCGCAAGCAGGCTGACCAGCTTATACTGCGCATGGTTCGTGTCCTGGTACTCGTCCACAAGTATGTACTTAAACCTGTTCTGATAATATTCAAGCACATCGGGACACTCCTCAAACAGGCGCACCGTCATTACTATCAAATCGTCAAAGTCAAGCGCGTTGTTGGCTTTCAGCTTTCGCTGATACAGCTTATATATCCTTGCGATAATCCTCAGGTAAAAGTCGCTTTGAGTATCTGCTTCAAACTCATCGGGAGTTATCAGCTTGTCCTTTGCGCCGCTTATCACACTCAGAACCTTTCTCGGCGGGTACTTCTTATCGTCTATATCAAGCTCCTTTAAGCAGTCCTTTACAACCGTCTGCTGGTCGGCGCTGTCGTAAATCGTAAAGCTCCTGTCAAAGCCGATTTTGTCAATATCACGGCGCAGGAACTTAACGCACATAGAGTGAAACGTACTCGCAAACACATCGTTTCCGCATTCGCCCAAATCACGCACGAGACGAGCTTTAAGCTCGCCTGCCGCCTTGTTGGTAAAGGTTATCGCAAGAACCTCCCACGGCTTCACCGGGTTCTCTGTCAGGTATGCCTCAACCTCGGGCGACAGCTCGTCCAGTTCGCCGTCTCTGTACCACTCCAGAAATTCAAGCTCCTGCGCGGTTATTCCGCTTGGTATGTTTTTGCTGTTATACGCCTTGCCGTACTTTATCAGATGGGCTATCTTATGAATTATTACCGTGGTCTTTCCGCTTCCCGCTCCGGCAAGCACCAGAACAGGCCCCTCTGTAGTAAAGACAGCCTCCCTTTGTCGTTCATTAAGTCTTTCATAACCCTTTTCGATTATTTCACGTCTGAGCTGTAAAAAATCTATCTCAATCACCTCCGTTAATAATGTTACCGCCGCCTATTACAACGTCATAATCCTCGTCGTAGAACACAACCGCCTGACCGGGGGTCACGGCTCGCTGCGGAGTATCAAACACCACCTGCGCCCTGTCGTCGCCAATCGGAGTCACTGTACATAATGCAGGCTTTGCACTGTATCTTACCTTTGCCAGCACGCGCATAGGCTCCGTGAGCTCGTCAAACGGTATAAAGTTAAGTCCCTCAGCAACAAGGCTGTCCGAAAACTCTGAACCCTTTTCGCCGAGAGTAATATCGTTGGTTACCGGGTCAATCTTTGTGACAAACATAGGCTTGCCGAAGGCAATTCCGAGACCCTTCCGCTGTCCTATGGTGTAGTTGATTATGCCCTTGTGCCTGCCCAGAATATTACCGTGCGTATCGACATAATTCCCGGGTACTGATTTAAGCCCGAGCCGTCTTTCGATAAACGAAGCATAATCATTGTCCGGCACGAAGCAAATCTCCTGACTGTCGGGCTTTGAAGCGGTCGGCAGACCGAGCCTTTCTGCAATCTTACGCACCTCGTCCTTGCCCGAAAGCTCGCCGAGCGGCATACGTATTGCCTTAAGCTGTTCCTGCCTGAGCGAATACAGCGCATAGGTCTGATCCTTCGCCTCTGAATTCGCGCGCCTTAAGATATACCTGCCGTCACGCTCCTCAACCTTTGCATAATGCCCGGTCGCAATCAGATCTGCGTCAAACAGCTTCGCTTTTTTGAGCATTGCGTCAAACTTAAGATACTTATTGCAGGCAATGCACGGATTGGGCGTCTTTGCCATGCGGTAAGAATTCACAAAGTAATCAATGACATATTCCTCGAATTCCTTGCGGAAGTCAAGCACGTGATATTCGATACCGAGCTTATACGCCACACGCCTTGCGTCCTCAACCGCCGACAGAGAACAGCAGGTTCCGTCATAGAACTCGCCGCCGATTTCCTCTCCGTCCCACAGGCGCATAGTAAGCCCGATAACCTCATACCCCTTTTCCTTTAATAAAGCAGCGGCGGTGCTGCTGTCAACACCGCCGGACATACCTATAACTATTTTCTGACCGTTCATGATTAACCCTCAAAGGGCATATGCTCAATTCCGCATGATGAGCAGCAGCCTGTACACTTACGAATTTCAGAAGCGTCCATGCCGTGGCTCTCATAGTAGTTCGCTAAAGCCTCGTGAACGGCTTCCTCGGCTAAGTTTGAGCAGTGCATCTTAATCGGCGGAAGTCCGTCAAGCGCCTCTGCAACCGCCTGATTTGTGAGCTTAAGCGCCTCGTCTATCGTTTTGCCCTTTACAAGCTCCGTTGCCATGCTGGACGTGGCGATTGCCGCGCCGCAGCCGAAGGTCTTGAACTTTACGTCCTCGATAACCTTCGTTTCATCGTTAATCTTCATGTATATCTTCATAATATCACCGCACTGGGGGTTTCCAACCTGACCCACTGCGTTTGCATCCTCAATTTCACCCACATTGCGCGGATTTGAAAAATGATCCATTACTTTTTCGCTGTACATATATATTCCTCCTATTTTTTACCCTTTACAAAGTCCTCATAAAGCGGTGACATACTTCTTAACAATTCAACTATATCCTTTAAGGAATCAACGATATAATCGACCTGTTCCTTGGTGTTTGACTCATCGAACGTCACTCTGAGCGAGCCGTGAGCCTCCTCATGCTTAAGACCGATTGCCAGAAGCACATGTGACGGGTCGAGCGAGCCTGAGGTGCAGGCGCTTCCGCTTGACGCCGCAATTCCTTTCATATCAAGGCGGAGCAGCATACCCTCGCCCTCGATAAATTGAAAGCTGATATTCGAATTTCCCGCAAGTCTCTCGGTCGGGTGTCCGTTAAGTCTTGAATACGGAATTGTATCCAAAACCTTTTTTATATAATAATCTCTGAGCTCAGTCAGCTTCTTCTGCTTCTCAGGGATGTTTTCGGTTGCCAGCTCTATTGCCTTGCCCATTCCGACGATTCCCGCAACGTTCTCGGTAGCTGCGCGCTTGCCTCGCTCCTGCGCTCCGCCGGTAATGAAGGATTTCAGGTTAATGCCCTTTCTCGCATAAAGCGCACCCACGCCCTTGGGTCCGTGGAACTTGTGCGCGGTAAGCGACAGCATGTCTATATTCAGCTCGTTCACGTCAATATCAACCATTCCGATTGCCTGAACTGCGTCCGTATGGAAGATAACGCCGTGCTTTTTGCAGACTTCACCAATTTGCTTAATCGGCATAATCGTACCGATTTCGTTGTTGGCAAACATGATAGAAACCAATATAGTTTCATCATCAATCGCCTTTTCAAGCTCATCTGCCGATACTCTGCCGTACTCGTCAACCGGAAGATAAGTTACTCTGAATCCGTCCTTTTCGAGTTCCTGACAGGTATGAAGCACCGCATGATGCTCAACTGCGCTTGTGATGATATGCTTGCCCTTGCCCGCATACGCCTTTGCAACGCTGCGCAAAGCCCAGTTGTCGGCTTCAGTTCCGCTTCCTGTAAAATAAATCTCTCTCGGCTCGGCGCCAATCGCCGTTGCCACCTTCTCACGCGCGGTCTCTACTGCACGCTTTGCCGCTGCGCCCTCGGCATAGATACTCGAAGGATTTCCGAAATACTCCGTATAATACGGAAGCATCTCCTTGACCACCCGCTCGTCAGGCTTGGTGGTTGCAGCATTGTCTACATAAATTCTCATTATGCATTCCTACCTTTCTCCTAAATACTTAAATACGCGTAATCTATGAAAAGTAGATCCTCGTAAATTTTCAGCCCTTATGAAAATATGTGTATATTATTATAATTTGAACCTCTTGGACTGTTCAACCGCCATACGGTCACATTCCTCATTTTCGGGATGACCGTTATGACCCTTTACCCAGTGAAGCGTTACGTCATGCTTGTCCAGAAGCTCAAGGATTTGTTCCCAAAGGTCAGGGTTAAGCGCCTTGTCCTTTTTAGTACGCATCCAGCCATTTGACCGCCACTTCTTCGCCCAGCCCTTTTCCACAGCGTCGATAAAATACTTTGAATCGCTGTACAAGTCAACCCTGCACCGCTGATTAAGCGCGCTGAGTCCAGCAATAACCGCCGTAAGCTCCATGCGGTTGTTTGTGGTACTCGCCTCGCCGCCGCTGATTTTCTTCTCAAACTCTCCGTAGCGCAGGATAGTCCCGTATCCGCCGGGACCGGGATTGCCGCTGCAAGCTCCGTCAGTGTAAATTTGTACATGTTTCGGTTGGTTTGATTCTTTCGGTTCAGGCATAATACACCTCACAAATTCATTTAAGCCATAGGTTATTATACCACAAGCTTTTTATAATGAAAAGCACTTTTTTCAAATTTTACAAAATTTTACACTGATTTACACCTTTTATATATTAATTTACTGCTATTATCTGCCTCTTTATCAAAAATTATTTAAGTTTCTGTTTTTTTAAGCCGATCATACGGCACAAAATCACCGCCGCGAAAATAATCGCCGCACATAATCCGCAGACCTCAATAGCACCGGACAAATTCCACAGCGCCGCATCCGCACCGTTCATATCCGCAGACGCCAAAGCAAAAACGCCCGTCTCGCCGCCGAAAAGCCGGTTTAAGCAGTCTTTGTATTTCAATACAAGAAGAATTATATACATCAGCACAAACGCCAGAGAAGACTGCAAAATCTTACCCACAACATATGGGCGGATACTGATGCCGTACTCAGATATAACAGCGCCGACCTGCAAAAGCACCGACACACCGGACAGAGCCAGAAACATCGAGACGAACGACAGCTTAAGCGCAGGGTCAAAGCTAAGCGCGGTCAGGGCGTTTATTCCGCCTGTTATTTCAAGAAAAGCATAAACAAATTCACTGCCCGTAAAGCGCGGCAGAGTTGCTCCGACAACTGCAAAAAACACAACAAATCCGCAAACCTTGAGTATTGTGCTTACGCTTCCGCCTATCGCATTGCCGACTGCCTCGAATACATTTTCATCATCTGTGCTTTCACCGGGCTTGGCAGCACAATGTGATACACCGACCCGGCCTTTGTGAATACGTGCGTAAACTATCCCGGTAAGCAGCGACGAGATGATATGTATCACATACAGAAGCACGCCTATGCGCATACTGTGATACATTGCTATGCCAACTGTTCCCATTATGAACATCGGACCTGAATTGTTGCAGAACGCAAGCAGCCGCTCCGCCTCCGGCTTGCTCAGCTTATTCTGTCTGTACAAGTCCGCCGCGCACTTCGCACCGACCGGATAACCACTGATAACGCCGAGTACGACTGCCACCGCCCCTGCGCCGTCTGTACGGAACAACGGCTTCATTATTCCGCCGAGATACTTTGACGCATACCCGGCAAGCCCCAGAGATACAAACAGCGAGCTGCACACAAAGAACGGAAACAATGTCGGGATTACCGCTGTGCCGCAGAGAACAAGCGCGCCCTTTACCGCCGAAATACACACCTCCGGCATGGCAGCCAGACAAATTGTTATATAGCCTGCCAAGCCCAGCGCCAATATCTTTAAACCTCTCATAAAAAATCACCGCCGTTATATTATTATTCGGGATTTTATATGAGTATGATTGACCGCTGAGTTTGTAAGATAAATATTTTAATTAATATAAGACAACAACAGCGGCAACAAACAAACCGCCCGACTTAAAAATCGGGCGAGAGGTTACTTTACTTTGCTGTTGTTTTATTTAATTTACTTTACTTTGTCTGAAAATCGGTCGGATTTGAACCAAAATCGGTCGAATATGAGCCAAAATCGGTCGATTATATGAATATATAGCATTTTCATTGGATTTAAACAGAATCTTGGACACTTGTGACCGCGATTTTTAATCGCGTATGCTGTGACTATGCGTTTGCGCTGTAGTAACTAAGGTCAATAACACACCTAAAATGACTGCTGCGGTGAGTATCGCAGCAGTCATTGTTTTGTTTTAAAATATTCCAAGAAAATGCTGCATTACCAGACTGACTGCGCTTATCGCAATCCAGCAGCAAAAACCGAGAAAGATAGGCTTTCCGCCGGACTTAACAAGCTTTACTATATTTGTATTAAGTCCGATTGCTGACATTGCCATCACAATGAAGAATTTACTTAAGGTTTTAAGAAAGCCGAAAGCCGAGTTGCCGAGTTCGTGTATTGTTCCCGTCGGAAACAGTGCATAAAACACTGTCGTAATAACCGAAGCCAGCACAAAATAGATAATGAAGAAAGGAAATATCTTTTTGATGCTGACCTTTGCGCCGCCGCTTGTTCTTTCCTTCTTAGTTCGCCACAGAGCCAAAACCAGCGTTATCGGAATAATTGCGAGTGTACGCGTGAGCTTTACTATTGTTGCAGTGTCAAGAGTATTGCTGCCGTGAATTCCGTCCCATGCGCTTGCAGCGGCAGTAACAGACGAGGTATCGTTGACAGCGGTTCCGGCGAACAGCCCGAAGCCGTAATCCGACAGTCCAAGCACCGAGCCGAGCGTCGGGAATATAAGTGCAGCAAGGATATTAAATAAAAATATGACAGAAATCGACTGTGCTATTTCTTCGTCATCAGCGCCGATAACGGGAGCGGTTGCAGCAATAGCCGAACCACCGCAGATTGATGAGCCTACGCCGATAAGCGTAGCTATTTTTGGCTGCATCTTCATTGCCTTATACAGCAAGAACGACACAATCAGCGATGTTGCAATCGTAGAAACTATAATAGGAAGCGACTCTGCGCCGGTTTTCAGAATACTGCTGAGGTTCATGCCGAAGCCCAGAAGTATAACTGCGTATTGCAGGATTTTCTTTGATGTGAAGGTTATTCCCGGCTGCACCTTTGTCTTATCCTTGATGAAAAAAGTCACTATCATACCTATAATTATGCCGAATACCGGACCCCCTATAAGCGGCAGATATAAGCCTAAAATGTATGACGGGACCGCTATGGCAAGACACGTAAGTATTCCAAGATAATTATTTTTGATAAAGTTCATTTTGCCCCCCTGATATTAATTTTTTATAGTATGTTTTATATGATATAATTTTTATTCATAAGCGGATTTATTATCAAGCTCTCTGAACTCTCTTTGCCTTTTGAATATGTCCGGCAGCTTTTTGACATTAATAAAGTATGATGTCATAAACAAGATGCAGGCAGACAACCATGCAATGGGACCTGAGGCGCATACGCCCAGATACCCGAAGAATTCGCCGTATACCTTGGTAAGAATGTTTGCGAGCAAAAGCGATAAGATAATTCTTGCAACAAGCTCAACCGCGCTGCCGCAGAGTACCACACCCGAATGACCCATTCCCTGAAGACTGTTCCTGTATACAAACAGCAGTGCAAGCGCGAAGTAGAATACAGCAGCAACCTTAAAGTATGTCCTTGTGTAGTATATCACGTTTTCGGCAAGATTAGGGTCTGTGTTTGAGTCCAGGAAAATCAAGGCAATCGGTTTTGAGAAAATGAGTACCGCGGCAACGATAACGGCAGTAAAGCCGAGTACAAGCCATGAACATTTTCTGACTCCTTCACGAATTCTGTCATCACGCATTGCGCCATAGTTCTGACCGACAAAGGTTGCCATAGTAACTCCGAACGAAATCTGCGGCTGAGAGATTAACTGTTCAATTTTGTTTGCAGCCGTATATCCTGCAATAACGGTTGAACCGAACGAGTTAAGAACAGCCTGAACAACCATTACGCCTATTGCTGTGACTGACATCTGAAAAGCCATAGGCAGAGCAAGCCCGAGATGCTTGAGCGAAAACTGCGAATTCCACTTGAAGTCGGATTTTTTAAGATACAACTGGGGGAACTTTTTTGCAACATATATGAGGCAAAGCAGTCCCGACAATGCCTGGGCAATTATGGTTGCAAAACCGGCACCTGCTACGCCCATGTTGAATATAATGATAAACACAAGGTCAAGAATAATATTCAGCACAGACGCAATCAGCAGAAAGTACAGCGGAGTTTTGCTGTCGCCGAGCGCACGGATTACGCTGGAAATGTAATTATAGAATAGCTGGAATGTTATGCCGCCGTATATTACGATGATATAGCTATAGGAATCGTTAATTATATTGTCCGGCGTGTTCATAAACTCCAGAAGAGTCCGCGCCGAAAGCATACTGATCAGCGTAATGACAACAGAGGCGAATGCGGACAGGATTATTCCCGTTGCGACGCTTTTGCGTACGCCGTCCATATCGTTTGCACCGAAACGCTGTGCGACAATAATTGACAGACCGTTTGTAAACCCCTGGGCAAAGCCTACGATAAGAAACGCTATTGCGCCTGCCGCACCGACCGCGGCGAGAGCTTCGACGCTGATTGTACGACCGACAATAATCGTGTCAACCATGTTGTATAAGACTTGAAATACGTTACCGATAAGCAGCGGTACTGCAAATCTAACGATATGCTTTAAGGGATTTCCCGAAGTCATATCATTTGTTAATGATTTTGCCATTATGCACCCTCCTTGTTGAATTTAAATTACCATAGATATGTCTTTTTAATATAACTCTGTTAAGCCGTTGTGTCAATATCCTATGAATTAAAAAACAAAATGTCTGTTAAACTTCTTATATTCTTATTGCTTTTCAGCTGCATATTTGAGTTTAATAAATTTTACGAAGTGTTTTGTGTCACAAATCACGCGAAAGCCACATAAAATAAACCGAGGTGTAGGAAATGAGTGAGAATTTGAATTTTGCATTTATCGGGGGCGACAAGAGGCAGATTAATGTAATAAAGGGCTTTGCGGCAGACGGATACGGTGTAAGTGTCTATGGTATAGACGACGAATTTAACGAAGGTTTTGAAATTAAAGATTCAGAGGCTGACGAATTGCGAATAATCAAGGCGGATAATATAGTTGAAGCGGTGGCGCATGCAGATGTGGTTGTTTTGCCGCTTCCGTATTCGTCAATCCTTGACGCGGAACTTATCAACACACCGCTGTCTGATAAAAAGATAGGGGTCGGCGAGCTGTTTCGGGCGCTGTCGGACAATAACAGAAAATTGGTGCTAGCCGGAAAGGTTGACGACAGGCTTGAGGCGCTTTCTAAAATTTACGGTATGCATATCATTGATTATATGGACAGAGAAGAGCTTGCTGTACTTAATGCAATACCGACAGCGGAGGGCGCCATAAAGATTGCGATGGATGAGCTGCCCATTACAATTAATGCAAGCGAATGTCTTTGTATAGGCTACGGCAGGGTAGGCAAGGTTCTGGCGAATACGCTCAAAGGTCTCGGTGCAGTGACAACGGTTGCTGTGCGCAAGCACAGGGATTTGGCTTATATAAAGGCGTACGGCTATAACGGTATAATGCTGACTCAGCCGCTCGAAAACCCCAAGAGGTACGATGCAGTATTCAATACGGTTCCGGCAAGAGTGGTTGACAGCACTATGCTCCGCGCCTTAAGAGATGATTGCCTGATAATAGACCTGTCCAGCAAGCCTGGAGGTGTTGACTTTGAGGCGGCGAAAAAGCTGGGACGGAATGTAATCTGGGCTTTGTCGCTTCCCGGAAAGGTTGCGCCGGTTACGGCGGGTAATATTATTCGTGATACGATTATGAACATATTAAAAGAGCTCGGCATAGTGTAGGCGAATGTGTCTTTATTAAAGCGGTGAAATTCAGTTCCGAAGGTGGTGAAATAAAATAATGAAAGAAGAGAAAATAAGAGAAAGTGAAATAAATAAGACAGAGAGTAAGTCAGACACAGCCGAAAAGAAATATCGAATCGGGTTCGGAGTGACAGGCTCATTTTGTACTTTTAAGCGGATAATACCCGTGATTAAAAATCTGGTTGACAGAGGACATATTGTGTACCCTATTTTGTCACCTTCAGCCGCGAATACGGATACAAGATTCGGCAAGGCGGCAGACTTCAAAAAAACACTCGAAGAAATAACAGGCAATGCTCCTATGCTTGACATCGGGCGTGTCGAGCCGATTGGGCCTAAGAAAATGCTTGATGTGCTGGTTGTTGCTCCGTGCACGGGCAATACTCTTGCCAAAATGGCGAACGGCATAGCCGATACCTCGGTCACTCTGGCGGTTAAGTCGCATCTCAGGAACAACAGGCCCGTGGTCGTGGCGGTTTCCACAAACGATGGACTCGGCGCAAACGCACAAAACATAGGTAAGCTCGCAGCAAGAAAGCACATATATATGGTTCCGTTTAGGCAAGACGACTGTATAGAAAAGGAAAACTCACTTGTTGCGAACTTTGACATGACCGAAGCGGCAATAAACTCCGCAATGAACGGCAAACAAATTGAGCCGCTGCTCATATGAAGAAAACTAAGGCTGCTGCATTAATCGCAGCAGCCCTTGTTTTGTGATGTAAATTATAGTTTATATGCCTCCACCTG
>OIXH01000464.1_pt1 | contig 49813 bp, 49 predicted proteins | sample 1587741 | NCBI WGS metagenome assembly OIXH01 (sample SAMEA3888916, study PRJEB22519) | human gut metagenome | biome: human gut; feature: human-associated habitat; material: faeces | place: Denmark | collected 2011 | reverse complement strand
TCGGCGGATGAAGCTTGTCAAAAAAGTCCTCACAGGACTTTTTTGACAAGCTGAACCACCCGGCGGGTTTATCCCGCCGGGTGGTTGTAATTCAAGCCTTTTTCTGCTTTGCCAGCGCCTTTTCCATAAAGCGCTCGGCGTAGATGATGCAGCGCTGGTGACGGCCTTCGCCGATCAGCTCTCCGTCCGCGTAGGCTTTAACCTCGAAGGTCAGCATACGGCGGTCGATCTCGACCAGTGTGCTCTCCGCGCGGATGTGCGCACCGATCGGAGAAGCCGCGACGTGCGAGACCTCAAGGCGCGTGCCGACGGTGCTCTGCCCCTCTTCGAGATAGGGCTGCACCAGCTCTTTGGACGCCTTTTCCATCAACGCTATCATGCTGGGCGTGGAAAAGACCTCAAGTGCGCCGCTGCCGACTGCGGCGGCGGTGTTCTCATAGACGACTACCGTTTCGGCAGCGCCCTTTATACCAAGCTCCATAAAATTTCGCTCCGTTTACTTGATGTATTTTTTCATAACCTCCGCAATGCGCTTCACACCCTCGACGATTCTGTCGTCGGGCATGTTGGAATAGTTCATGCGCAGGCAGTGGAAGTTACCTCCGTTGGGGAAGAAGCCGTCGCCGGGGACGAACGCGACGTTGAGCGCCAGCGCGTCCGCCGCCATATCGCGGGTGTTGACGTAGTCCGGCATCTCGACCCACGTGAACAGGCCGCCTTCGGGGCGGGTGAACTTGGCTTCCTTCGGGAAGTATTCGTCCATGGTCGAGATCATCAGGTCACAGCGGTGACAGTATGTATCGCGGATCTTCTGGACATGCGCGTCAAGATCGAACATGTCGAGGTACTTGGAGACGACCATCATGGAGATTGTTGCGGTCTGAAGCACGGCGGCCTGCGCGATGAGCGTCATCTTGTCGAATATGTCGGAGCCGCAGCATATCCAGCCGAGACGGTAGCCGGGGGCGAGGATCTTGGAGAAGGTGCCGAGGTAGATCACGAGATCCTTGGTGTCCATCGTCTTGAGCGCGGGCAGGAACTCGCCCTTGAAGCGCAGTTCGCCGTAGGGATTATCCTCGATAACGGGAACCTCGTACTTGTTCACGACCTCCATGAAAGCCTTGCGGCGCTCAAGAGACCATGTGCGTCCGCTGGGGTTCTGGAAATCGGGGATGACATAGATCATCTTCACGTTTTCGGTGGTAGCGAGGATGCGGTCAAGCTCCTCCATTATCATGCCGCCGTCGTCAGTCGGAACCTCGACGAACTTCGGCTGACAGGGCTTGAACGCGCTGATAGCGCCGAGGTAGGACGGGCTTTCCATCACGACCACGTCGCCGGGATTCAGGAAGAGGCGCGCGCAGTAGTCCAGACCCTGCTGGCTGCCCGCGGTTATCATTATGTGATCTGCGTCGGTGTGGATGCCGTTTTTTGCGGCGAGGCGATCGGCGATCTGCTTTCTCAGGGGCAGGTAGCCCTCGGTGGGGCCGTACTGAAGCGCGGCGCGTCCGTTCTCGTGCAGGACGGCGGCGGTGGCGGTGTTGACATCGTCAACCGGGAAAAGCTCCGGCGCGGGCATACCGCCGGCAAAGGAGATGACTTCCGGACGGGCGGTGAGCTTGAGCAGCTCGCGTACATCCGAGGCTTTCATTTCATTCATTCTGCCTGCATATTTAACCATTTTTCTGCCTCCTTTATGATATTACACTTTTTACGGTATATTTACATTAGCATAAAACAGCGGTTTAGTAAATACCCAAAGCCGCGAAAAAGCTTGATCTTCCTGACATTGTTTTGTCAATCGCCGCCGCGCGGCTCAACCCATGTATTTCAGCACCGCGACCTGCGGTTCGGAATCGTGGTCAATAATTATGCTGTTGGTTTGATAATAATGTATCATTTCTGGCGCTTCAAAGTAGTCCGTGAAAGCGTCGATATGCTCAAGCCGCCGTGCGCCGCGGTTGCCGTCGCGGTAGTGCATGGGGATGATGACCTTCGGGAAAACCTCTTCCGTCAGCCGCCATGATTCCTGCGCGGGAAGCCCGGTGCAGCTGCCGGCGGTTATCATCAGCGCGTCTGCGCCGAATATGCGCCCGATCTCGCCGCTGTGGAGCTGGGTGCCGACGTCACCCATGTGGACGGCCTTCAGCCCGTCGACCTCAAGAATGTGTATCAGGCACATGCCGCGCATGATGCCGCATACGCTGTCGTGCGACACCTCAAGCGTGCTTATCTCGAACGGGCAGTCCGACTCCGGACGCCCCGACAGGGTGACGGCCTCGCGGCAGTTATGGCCGTAGTGCTCGTGGCTGATGAGCAGCTTGTCGGCCTTGAGATGGAGTTTGTGGTAGCCCGCGGTATAGTCGGCGTTGTACGGGTCGATAACGACGGTATAGCCGTCGTGAGTTATTGAAAAGCAGGCGTGGCCGTGCCATGTTATTTTCATCTTGTAGCCTCCTAGTATCGGTTGACAAGGGCAGATACGGTTTTGGCGGGCAGAAATGCGCCCATACTTCTTCAAAGCCCTTGACAACTGATACTAAATTTAACAATTTAAATTAGAAATATGAAATGTATAATAGTACAGCGTGCGGCGCATTTCAAGCCCCTGCGCAAAATTTTTGCCGCGCTTGCAAGAACTGCGGGAAACGGATATAATAATCCTATAATCTGAATTTCGGAGGAGCGGCATGAGCAACTCTTTGATAAACGAAAAGTCCCCCTATCTGCTTCAGCACGCGGAGAACCCCGTGAACTGGTTCCCGTGGGGCGCGGCGGCCTTTGAGAAGGCGCGGCGGGAGGACAAGCCGGTGTTTTTGAGCATCGGGTATTCGACCTGCCACTGGTGCCATGTGATGGCGCACGAGTCGTTCGAGGATGGGCAGGTAGCGGAGGTGCTGAATCGGTACTTCGTCGCCGTAAAGGTGGACAGGGAGGAGCGGCCGGATGTGGACGCGGTGTATATCCGCGTGTGTCAGGCGCTCACCGGCGGCGCGGGCTGGCCGCTGACGATCATAATGACGCCGGAGCAGCAGCCGTTCTTTGCGGGGACGTATCTGCCGAAGAACGGCGCCGGCGGGCGGATCGGGCTTTTGCAGCTGCTGCGCGCCGTGGCCGGAAAATGGAGCGGCAGCCGGGATGAGCTGCTGCGCGCGGGGCGCGACGTTACGGCGGCGCTGCGCGCACTGCCGCAGACTGAACCCGCACCGCTGAATGATGAGCTGCTGAGAAAGGCCGCGGGGCAGCTCGCCGCGAGCTATGACGCCGAATACGGCGGCTTCGGCAGCGCGCCGAAGTTCCCTTCGGCGCATAACCTGATATTCCTGCAGCGCTACGCCTATTACACCGGAGACAAGGCCGCGAAGGAAGAGCTTGAAAACACTCTGCGGCAGATGTACAAGGGCGGCATATACGATCATTTTGGCGGCGGCTTCGCGCGGTATTCGACCGACCGCGAGTGGCTTGCGCCGCATTTTGAAAAGACTCTGTATGACAACGCGATGCTTGCGCTGTGCTATACCGAGGCGTGGCAGAACAGCCGCATGGCGCTGTACCGTCAGGTCGCGGAGGCGACGCTGGACTACTGCCTGCGCGAGCTGCGCGCGGACAGCGGCGGATTCTACTGCGGGCAGGACGCGGACAGCGGCGGCGAGGAGGGCGCGCACTATCTCTTCACCCCGGCCGAGGTCAAAAAGCTGCTTGGCGAGGACGACGGGCGGCACTTCTGCGAGTGCTACGACATCACCGACGAGGGCAACTTCCACGGGAAGAGCATCCCGAATCTGCTGCTTAATACGCGCTGGAGCTTCGTCCCCGAAGGCTACGCGGAGTTCCGCGAGCGCCTGCGCGATTACCGCGCGGAGCGGACGCCGCTGGCGGCAGACACCAAGCTTCTGGCCTCGTGGAACGGCCTGATGCTCATGGTGCTCTCCCGCGCGGCGCGCGCGTTCGACAGCAGCCGGTATCTCGCCGCCGCCGAACGGCTGGCGGAGTTCATGCGCTCCGGCTTCGGCATTGGCGCGGACATGCGCGCCTGCGCATACAGAGAGGAGACCCGATTCCCCGCGCAGCTTGACGACTACGCATTCAGCGCGCTGGGCTTCCTTGAACTGTACCGCGCGAGCTTCGACCCCGCGCATATAATTTCCGCCGCGAAGCAGGCGGAGCAGATAACCGCGCGCTTCACCGCGCCCGGCGGCGGATTTTACCGCACCGCGCAGGACGCGGAGCAGCTGATAACGCGGCCGATGGAGGTGTTCGACGGCGCGATGCCGTCCGGCAACAGCGCGGCGGCGCAGCTCTTCGTGAGTCTGGCGCGGCTGACCGGCGAGGAACGCTGGCGCGCCGCGGCGGAGAATCAGCTGGAGTTCATGGCCGGGTACGGCGCGGAGCAGCCCGCAGGGATGGCCTTTGCGCTGTGCGCGATGATGGAGCTTATCTATCCGGCGAAGGAGCTTGTGTGCGCGGCGGCGGACGAGGAGGAGCCCGCCATACTCACGGCGGTGCGCGCGAAGTATGCGCCGGAGCTTGAGGTGCTGTTGAAAACCCCGTCCTCGGCGGAGACGCTTGCGGAGGCCGCGCCGTTCACGGCGGACTGCGCGCCGCGCGGCGGAAAAGCGCAGTTTTATATCTGCACCGGCGGCCAATGCAGTCTGCCGGTGACGGAATGAAAAACCACAGGCATCACATTTTATCGTGATGCCTGTGGTTTTTGCTATATCGCTCAGTCAACAAGAGCTTCCATCTCGTCGACAAGCTCGCCGAAGAGCTGGAGCGCGGAGTTGACGGGGGCGGGGCTGCTCATGTCCACGCCCGCTATCTTCAGCAGGCTGATAGGATCGGTGCTGCTGCCGCCGGAGAGGAACTTTTTGTAGTCCGCGACCGCGGGAGCGCCCTCGGCCAAAATACGGTTCGCAATGGCGACTGCGGCGGAGAAGCCGGTCGCGTACTGGAATACGTAGTAGTTGTAGAAGAAGTGCGGGATGCGCGCCCACTCAAGCGCGATGCCGTCGTCGGAGACCATGTCGGGGCCGAAGTAGAGCTTGTTCAGCTCGTGATACTTCGCGCAGAGCGCATCGGCGGTCAGCGCCTCGCTGCGCTCGGACATGCGGCCCATCTCAAGCTCGAATTCCGCGAACATCGTCTGGCGGTACACGGTGCCCTTGAACTGATCCATGAAGTGGTTGATGAGGTACGCGCGCTCCTTCTTGTCGGTGGTCTTGCCGAGCAGATAACGCATAAGCAGGACTTCGTTGCAGGTGGAGGCGACCTCGGCGACGAAAATCACGTAGTCGTTGGTGCAGGTGGGCTGATACTTGGTACTGTGGTAGCTGTGCAGCGCGTGACCCATCTCGTGCGCGAGGGTGAACATGCTGTCAAGGGTGTCCTTGTGGTTGAGAAGCACGTAGGGGTGCGGCTGGGAGTTGCCAGAGGAGTACGCGCCGCCGCGCTTGCCGACGTTCTCGTAGACATCGATCCAGCGGTTGTTGAAGCCTTCCTTCAGCAGCTCTACATAGTCGTCGCCCAGAACATGGAGCGCGTCGAGCACAGTCGCCTTCGCGTCCTCATAGCTGATCTTCTCCGCGGCGTCGGCAACGATCGGGGTGTACACGTCGTACATGTGCAGCTCGTCTACACCGAGCAGCTTTTTGCGCAGGGCGACGTACTTGTACATCTTGTCCATGTTCGCGTGGACGGCGTCGATAAGGTTCAGATAGACCTCGACGGGAACCTCGGTGGCGTCGAGAGACGCGGCGAGGGTGGTCTCATATTTGCGTGCGCCGGCGAAGAAGCGAAGCTGCTTGAACTGTGCGTCAAGCGTCGCGGCGATGGTGTTCTTGTATTCGCCGAGGCGGTTGTAGTAGGTCTCGAACGCGTTGCGGCGGAGTACACGGTCGCTGCTCTCAAGCAGGGGGACGAAGGAGCCGTTGGTGAGCTGATGCTTCACGCCGTCCTTGTCCTCAACTTCGGGGAAGCGCAGCTCCGCGTTGCGGAATACGCTGCCGATGCTCTCCGGGGAGTCTGCCATCTCGCCCGCGGCGGCCAGCAGGGTCTCCTCTGCGGGGGTGAGGATGTGCGCGGCGCGGCGGCGGATCTGGTACAGGCTGCGGCGGTATGTCTCCAGCTCCGGCTGCACGGTGTAGAACAGGTTCAGCGTGTCATCAGGAATGGCCATTATCTCGGAGGTGCGGTACGCGGCGGCGCTTGCGATAGCAACGTAGGTGCTCATGGCCTTGCCGCGCATGTCCTGATAGTAGTTGTCGCCGGTGTCCTGATCGCCCTTGCAGCTTGCGTAGCCGTAGAGACGGCTCAGGCGGGTGCTTATCTCGTCGTCAAGGCGGAAGGACTCAAGCAGCGTTTCGGCGCTCTCGCCGAGCTTGCCCTGAAAAGCCGCGATGCGCGCGGGCATTTCCTTGAGCGCTTCATACTCGGCAAACCATGCCTCGTCGCTCTCGAACATGTCCTTGAGGTTCCAAGTGAATTCCTCAGGGACTTCACTGCGCTTGGGGATAACGTTCTGTGCCATATAAATAAACCTCGATTCCTTAGTATCAGTTGACAAGGGCAAACACGGTTTTGGCGGGCAGAAATGCGCCCATCCTTCTTCAAAGTCCTTGACAATACAGCAAGTATTCTCGGCGGCCTTTTCATCGTCTGGCCACATTTCTGCTCCGCCAAAACTGCTTCGCACCTGACAGGGATGGATTTTTGAGTGATTTTTGTTTTTTGAGACGCAGACGGGCTGCCGCCCTTCTGTAATTCAAATCAAAGCCCAACGAAGTGGGTTTGATTTGAGGAGGAAGAAGGAGATTGCAGAGTGCAGCTTTTGCCGCGAGGCGGAAGCGGAACGGTGCAAGCTTCTTCTGACGAGACGGAAAGACGCGCTGTCAGGCGTGTCTGCCCTTGTTAACCGATACTATAAATATGTAGGATATTATAGCATATATATCCGAGATTGCAAATACAGCATTTTCACGAATATATATTTGAAATCACGGCCGGAATCGTGCTGAATAGCGCTGAAATTTCCTGCCCGCCCGCGCTGCGGAACATTGACAGAAAACTCCGGATTTGGTAATCTGGAAATGAGAAAACTACGGAAGTGACCGACAATTAACGGGAGGATATAGCACAATGTATATAATCATTAGGTTGATAATTGGGTTTATCTTTTTCGTGTGCTCAATTGCGGTGATAAAGACGTCCAAGACAGCGCGCAAACATATTCTGTATGCTGTTTTTGCGGGCTTATCTGTGATATTGGTTACTGTATTGGCCTTTCTGCCAATTGAAAATTCCTTTGTGACTTTTGATTCTCCGAAAGCAGCATATGAGTATTTTAATTCAGGGAAATCAAATATTGAACTTGTGGTTAAGGGAGATAATTGCGACTTCATTATTGATCGTAAAAAAGATTCTGACACGTATCTGATCGTACCTAAAACGGCAAATGGATGGAAGATAGGAATTGGCTAGGAGACAAAAAGAATAGTTCAGAAGTTTTCCGGCGGTGTTGTCGTATATGTTTATCAATACAAGAACATAAACGATTATTTTGTGACCGTTTCTGACACAAATGGTGAAAAGTTAACTATATCGGACGAATATAATACCGAGTTTTATCCGCTCGAAAGAACCGATAATGCTCTTGGAAAAACTTTTGTCACGTACTATGCCCATATTACTGACCTTGATTCGCAATATAGTGTGACAGTAAACGGCAGCAAAATAGTATTGAAAGATTAATAGCTCCGGCGCAATCACAATATAATTCGGAAAATAAAGCCGAATTAAACCCACAACCGAAAACCTCCGTACACAACAGTGTATGGAGGTTTTCGGTTGCCGCTATATTGCCCGCAAGGCACAGAAGCTTTTTCCCACGCAAGAATCGCCCTGCAAAAACGCGCCGTTCACGAATATATATAATATATCAGCAATCGGAGATCGTGAAAGGAGAGCTTATGGAGATATATGTTGTGCGCGGCGGAGACAGCCTTTACGGCATCGCCCGCCGGTACGGATCGGACGCGGCGGAGCTGGCGCGGATAAACCAGCTCAACGACCCCGCACGGCTTGTGCCCGGCATGGCGCTGCTCGTTCCGGGCGGCGGCACGGCGGACAGACGCGCGATAGAGGTAAACGCCTACGCTTACCCCGCCATATCTGACGCAGTAATGGCGGAGACCATGCCGTATCTGACGTTTTTCTGCCCGTTTTGTTATCAGGCGGATGCGGCGGGCGGACTGCTTCCGATAGAGGACGCGCGGATGATTGCGGCGGCATATGCCGACAATGCAGCGCCGCTGCTGACCGTGACCAATCTCGGCCGCTCCGGCGGCTTCTCCGGCGAGATCGCCCACGCGCTGTTCACGGATAAGGCCGCGCAGGACGCGCTGTTCGAGAACATCTTCTCCGTGCTTCGCCTGAAAAACTACTACGGCGTCAATTTCAACATCGAATATGTCTACCCCTACGACCGCGACAGTTACAGCCAATTTCTGCGCCGCGCCGCCGACGAGCTGCACCCGCGCGGCTACTTCCTCAGCACCGCCATTGCCCCGAAGGAGAGCGCCGAGCAGGAGGGGCTGCTGTACACCGCGCACGACTACGCCGCCCACGGCAGGTACGCCGACCGTGTGATAATAATGACCTATGAATGGGGCTACACGTACAGCGCGCCGCAGGCCGTATCGCCGGTGAACCGTATGCGGCGGGTGCTGGAATACGCCGTGGGCGAGATACCGCCGGGGAAAATTCTCATGGGCTTTTCAAACTACGGCTACTCGTGGCGGCTGCCATGGCGGCAGGGCGACGCGGCGACGGTCATCTCAAACGCGGCGGCAATGAATCTCGCGGCTTCGGCCGGGGCGGAGATAAAATTCGACCGCACCGCGCAGGCGCCGTTCTTCACGTACACCGACGCCGCCGGCGTGCGGCGCGTAGTGTGGTTCGAGGATGCGCGCAGTGTCCGCGCGCGGCTGGAGCTGGTGAACGAATACGGCCTCGCGGGGATAAGCTACTGGACCGTGAACCAGCTCTACCGCCCCGGACTTGAGCTGCTGCAAGGCATGTTCGACGCGGAAAAGGTGATTTAAAGAAAAATTTTTGAAATTCCCGTGACAAATCCGCCCGCAACCGGTACCCTATAAGTGAAAGCGCTTTCGGGAACCATGGAGGCCGTTATGGATGATGAAAAGATAATAGAGCTGTACTGGCGGCGTGACGAGACGGCGATCGCCCGCACGGACGAGAAATACGGGCGGCTGTGCCGGAAAATTTCGGACGATATCCTCTCAAGCCGTGAGGACAGCGAGGAGTGCGTCGCGGATACATATTTTGCCCTGTGGAACTGCATCCCGCCGCAGCGCCCGTCCCGCTTCCGCGCGTTTATCGCCGCGGTAACGCGCAATCTCAGTCTGAAGCGTCTGCGCAGCCGCGCCGCGCTGAAAAACGGCGGAGCCGATCTCGCGCTGGAGGAGCTGGGCGAAACGCTCGCCTCCTCTGCGGTGGTCGAGCGCGAATATGAGCGCCGGGAGCTTACGCAGGCGATGGACAGCTTCCTGCGCACGCTTCCGGCCGACGACAGGAACATTTTCATCTGCCGCTACTGGCTCTTCGCGCCGACCGCGGATATTGCCGCGCGGCTCGGCTTCTCGCAGAGCAAGGTGACGACCTCTTTGTACCGCACTCGGCAGAAGCTGCGGACTTACCTCGAAAAGGAGGAATTGATATGAATCCGCTCGATTTTCTGCTTGCCATGAACGATATTGACGCCGCCGCCGTGGACGAGGCCATTGAGCTGATGCACGGCGTGACGGCGGGGAATGACACGAAGGAGGTCATAAATTTGAATAAACACCGCAGAAAAGCACTGCGCCGAACCGCACTCATCGCGGCGATCGTGGCTCTGCTCGCGGCGCTGGGCGCGGCGGCCTACGCGACCGATCTGTTCGGCCTGCGGGCGATGGCGATGGACCCGGCGGACAACCCGGTGTACGAATTTGCCGAGCAGACTGACGACAGCATCCAGCGGACGGTGAATCCTGAGGCGCGGCGGATATCGCTGACCCAGCCGCAGGAGGTGCCCGATTACATGCCAGAAGAGGTGAAGCGCGCGGTCGAGAACTCGCGGCTCGCTTGGGCGGAATGGGAGGAATACCGTGACTCGCTGCCCGACACCACGCCCGCGTTCATGCTGAATCTGCCCGACGGTCTCGCCGCCATCGACACCGATTATAACGACGACGGAACCTGCACCATAACGCTGTACGGGTACATGGACGGCGAGCTTGCGCCCATCGAGACGCGCTCCGCCCCTTCCGAGGAGGTCAAGGCATGGGAGGATCACCTGCTGCTCGCGGCGCAGGGCTTCGGGAAATACGACTACTTCTATTTTGCCAGAGACGCCGCGGGTGAAGTGAAGCTGGAGGAGATAGCGGCGAAATACGGCCTCGCCCTGCGCGGGCGGAGCACGCAGCTCGGCTCAAGCGACACCATGAAGGCGTTTGCGGAGGAGTTCGGCCGGGAGTACACGCCCTTGGATATGGACATCCCGAACGAGGAGCTTACGCAGTTTATCTCAGACAAGTTCTGTACGGGCGATTTCTTCCGCGAGCCGCCGAGCGGCTACGACAAGGTCTATTACTACGACGAGGGCACCTTCGCTGTGTCGTTCTACTTTGACGGCGTCACGGCGAGCGACAGAACAAATGACGTGTATCTCTACAATTCGCCGTACACCACGCTTTCGAGCGGGATGGAGATGTACGAGATAGCCAACGCCCCGGATGAGCTATACGCGCGAGAGCACACTGCGCCGGACGGCACCGTGTTAACCGTGCTGACGGACGGAAACGAGATCTATGCGTATGCTTTCCTTGAGAAATCCTACGTGACGATGCGGCTGTATCTGCCCGACGGCGTAAGCGACGAAGATATAGACGCCGCGCTTGACCGCATAAATTACAGCGTCATAAACAAATAACGGCGAGCAAAAAACTCCCCCTCGATACAGATCGAGGGGGAGCGTGTGCGTTTTGGGGTTTATACAGCGGCGGCGTCCTTAGCCATGCTGAAGCTTCGGAGACCCGCCCTGCGCAGGAGCACCACGCCGCAGAGCAGCAGGCCCTGACCGGCGCTGTTGACGATCTCGGCGATCCAGTTCATGCGCGGGTCGCTGAAATCCTTGGACGACAGGTAGCCCATGCAGAGCATAGCGGTGAACACGAATACGAACAGCGGCACGAGCCGTTTCCGCCTGAGCTTCACGGCGAACCACGACAGCGACGCGCATAGCACCGCGAAGCCGAAGCACATCATGCCGATGAATACGAAGGTTCCGGCGAATACGGCGGGCGCCGGTGCGGCCAGCAGCTCCGTGCGCTTTTCCTGCTGAGGGAAAAAGTGCAGCGCGATCAGCGCGGCGGCCATCAGGAAAAAGCTCGTCGCCTGAATGGGCAGGAACGACTGGTTCAGCCGCTGAAAATCGCATATCGCAAGTGCGTACAGCAGCTTCCACACGGCCTTGAACACGCCCGCGGTGACGACCATGAAGGCGCCTCCGGCGAAGAGCGCGAAGCTGCCCTTGCTCATCTTGCCGTACAGGTCGCGCTGGAGCATGACGGCGGCGGTCAAAAACAATGCTACGGGGATGAAATCAACGAGTGCCATCGGAGCAGTCATAGCGGTTTACCTCCCCTAACCGTCTTATTTCTTGCCCTTTTCCTTCGCGCGCTTGTCGTTTATTATGTCCATTTCCTTGGCGGTTATCTCGGAGCAGCCGTCCTCGGCGAGCGTGGAGACGAGCACGGTCGGCATGGGGATGTAGAAGCTTGTCTGATAGAAGTTGTCTACGATGCGGAGCTCTTTGAAACTGCTCATGTTATCTACCCTTCTTTTCATAAAAATTTTTCCGACGCGGGATCTTGACTGTTTATATTTTAACAAGCATGGATTAAACTGTCAAGGGAAGGTGCAGCGTTTGTCGGAAAAGCCGCCCATCAAAAACGATGGGCGGCTTGCGCTATCTTTTCTCCCCGCGCAGGACGCGCGCGTAGTCGGCAAGATACATCACCAGACACATCAGCACCATGAATATGCAGGTGAAAACGCCGCCCGCGGCCAGCGGCTCCGGCATATCCGGAAACAGCAGCAGCGCTATCATCACCGCGTATATCAACGCCGTGCAGACCTTGCCGTACCACTGCGCGCCGTATACCTGCCCCCGAACGCGCAGCATGTACAGCCCCGCCGCGGCCATGAGCGTTTCTCGCAGGACGTGCGCGGCCAGCAGCAGCCACACCAGCGGTGTGCGCGCCGCGGCGCAGAGCATCATTGCCGCCTGTATCAGCTTATCCGCCACGGGATCCAGCGCCTTGCCAAGCTCCGTCACCATGTTGAAGCGCCGGGCGATGTATCCGTCCAGCACGTCCGTCAGCGCGCAGAGCAGCAGCACCGCCACTGCCGCTCCGGTCTGTCCGCGCAGATACAGCGCCGCAAAAAGCGGCGTCAGCAGTATCCGCAGTATGCTCAGCGCATTCGGTATATTCACGTCAAGCCCCCCCTTTGACCGTCTGCCCTTTATTCATATTATTCCCGTTTCCGCGGCGCTTGTTCCATCCCCTCTCAAATTTTCTTAAGACGGCTTATTGCTCTTGAAATCGGAGGGGGGAACGGCTATAATTACCTTAGTTTATTATGCCCTGCCATCAGACGGGGAGGAATAGAGAAGGATATGAAGCTGAAGAGAAAAATTATATGCCTTTTTGCGGCGCTGTGCATGATAATGGCGCTGCTGCCCGCCGCGTTTGCCGACGGGGAGGACGACGAGCGCTTCAAGGACAAGAGCTGGGACGAGGTAATCGACCAGTTTTTGACGGAGCACAACATCGACCCGGATGACGTCGCGCTCGGCTACCGCAACACCGTGACCGGCGAGGAGCACTTCCTCAACGGGGACACGTATCTGGTAGCTGGCAGCATGTACAAAGTGCCGCTGAACATGATCTACACCGAGAAGATACATAACGGCGAGATGACTATGGACGACACCATCGCCGGGGTGAAGTATTCAAAGCTCCTTGAGTGGACGATCATAAACTCCGACAACGACATGGCGAAGATCCTGTGGAAGCACCTCGGTACATACCGCCATTACCGCGAGCTGATCGCGCCGTACATGGGCGAGGACGCGGCGACTGTTGACGCGAAGTTCTATGAGAACAACTTCTGCACGGCGCGGCAGATGATTCACTGCCTGAACCTGCTTGAGACGGAGAAGGACAACTTCCCCGGCCTCATCGACGTCATGCTGAAGGCCGAGCCGAATAATTACTTCAAGTTCCACGAGCAGGAGTACGAGGTCGCGCATAAATACGGCTACCTCGTGGACGGCTCCAAGCTGTACATGAACGACTGCGCCATCGTGTATACCGACGATCCGATAGTTATCGTCATGTTCACGGACACGCTGAAAAACGGCTACGTCGCGCTGACCGACTATTGCAGCCTGATGAGCGATTACGCGCAGTATCACACGGCGCTCCGCCGTGTGCAGGAGGCCGAGGAGGCGGAACGCGCCGCGATAGAGGCGCTCAATTCCCCCGCGCCGACGGCTTCCGCGGCGGACGGCACTACCCCAAGCGCTCCCGAAGCGAATACAACTGAGGAAGGTACGGACTCTGTTATGAACATTTTTGCAGTTGCCGGCATTTGCCTGCTAGTCGTCTGCGGCGTGGCCGCGGTCATGTCCTGCAAGGGCGGACGCCGCAAGATAAACATCCCATGGGCGCTGGTGTCCGTGCTGCTCGCCGGAGCGGCGCTGTTCGCCTGCTTCTACGGCAGCGTACACGGCGCTATCATAGTCAAGCCCAGCGGCGACCCGCAGGCCGTCGTCACGGAATTTTTCGACGATATGACCGCCGGGAACTATACCGCCGCGTATGAGCACATGGAGGGCTATTCTACGCTTGGCCTTGAGAACACGCCCGACAGTGAGACGGCTGTGCTCGCGTACGATGCGCTGAAGGCCAGCTATTCCTATAAGCTCTACGGCGACTGCACCGTGGACGGGCTGACCGCGAAGCAGCAGGTCGTTTTTCAGTATCTCGACCTCAGCTCCATCGGCGATGACGTGCAGAGCAAGACCGAAGAAAACCTCAACACAATCGTGCAGTCCCGCTCGCGCAGTGAGGTGTACGACGAAAATAACCATTACCTCCCCGCCGTGACCGACGAGGCGTACTCCGCCGCGGTACGGGCGGTGCTTGAGCGCGCGCAGAATTATTATACTACGACCGCCTTCGAGGTGGAGCTTGAGTACACCGACGGGAGCTGGCATATCATCCCGAACTCCGCCATGCTCAGCGCCTTGACCGGCGGCACCGTGAATTGAGAGGAGGGGCTGAAATGAGCGATAAAGATTACGGCTTCGACCTTGACGATATCCTCCGCGAATTCAGTTCCGACTCGGATAAGCCCAAGGCCAGCCCCGCCGCACAGCCCAAGCCCAAGGCCGTGCAGCCGAAACCGGCGGCACAGTCCCGCCCCGCTGTGACTCAACAAAGACCCGCCGCACAGCCGAAGCCCGTGACTGCCCAGCCGCGTCCGGCGGCTCCGCAGCAGAGACAGCAGCCGGTACAGCGCCCCGCACAGCCCGTGCAGCAGCGCCCCGCCGCCCCACAGCAGAAACCCGCGGCGGCGCAGTCACAGCGCCCGGCGGCAGCGGAGAGACGCCCCGTCCCGGTTCCGGCGGAGCGCAGACCAGTCCCGGCGGCTCCGGCTCCCCGCGCGAAGGAGAAAAGCGCGGGAATGGGCTTTATAACGCTGGTGTTCATCGCGCTGGCGTTTCTGTCCCTCGTCTGGGCGCTCAATAACATCCATCCCGACAGCGGCAGCTCGATCGGCGCAGAGTCGAGCAATAAGCTTGACCTTGTCAGCAAGTTCGACGTCTATATAAACAACGCTGCGAGCGACGCGCTTGGCGATCTCGCGTATATCCGCAAGGTGTATAAGATCGACGATAACGCCCTCGCCGGGCCGAAGCCGAACCCCGCGAATTACGGCACGACTACCGATCCTGCCGTGATCCAGCAGGTCATCGACTCCGCCGCGGATCTCCTTGAGGGGCAGAGTCTGGCGTGGGATCCGAACGTGGATTTCTATCCTGGCTCGCAGATCGAGTATTACTATGACGAAACCATCCTCGTCATCGCGTGGAAGGAGCTTATCGACAACAGAGTGTGCACCTTCGCCGAGGTGAAGACCGCCGACGGCTCGCAGGTGCGCAGAATGATAGCCAACAACAGCTACGGCTCCGACGTGCAGCTCTACCCGACCGATATGGCTGCCTCTGCGAACGCCGTCATCGCCATCAGTGGTGACTTCTACACCTTCCGCCAGCTCGGCATAACGGTGTATCAGCGCCAGCTCTACCGCTTTGCGCCGAAATCTGTTGACACCTGCTTCTTCACCTCCACCGGCGACATGCTGTTCTCCCGCGCGGGCGAGATGAGCTCGCAGGACGAGGCACAGCAGTTCATCACCGACAACGACGTTACCTTTGCCGTCGCCTTCGGCCCGGTCATGGTCGAGGACGGGCAGGCCGTCGAGTGCTCAAGCTACCCGATAGGCGAGGTCAACAGAACCTACTCCCGCACCGCGATCGGTATGCGTGACACCAGACACTATATCCTGATGACGGTGAACTACGAGGATAATCACTCCGTAGCGGCTACGCTCAACGACGCAACGAGTTTTATTCTTACCAAGGGCGTTGTCAAAGCCTATGCGCTCGACGGCGGCCAGACCTCCACCATGGTTATGAACGGCCATACGGTCAACCGCCCGGACTACGGCAACCAGCGCACAATGAGCGATATAATCTACTTTGCCACGGCACTGCCGGAGGAGGTGAACCCATGAATCCGATAGCAATCAGCACCGGAAGCACGGTCATATATTGGAGCGCGATAGTCATCGCCTTGGGTATCGCTGCGGGCTTTGCGCTCAGCTACTCGCTGTACATATCGCACGGCGGCCGCGCCGCCGCGATGTGGCTGCTGCTGCCGCTGGCGCTGCTGTTCTCCGTGCCGCTCTGCCGCGCGATACATTGGTATTGCCACCCTGAGCAGTACACAAGCTTTATCCGCGCCATCACCGATTATTCCACCGGCAGCTACTGCCTGCCCGGCGCGCTGCTGGGCACCTTCCTCGCCGCGCTCGTTGTGCGCGGGCTGGGGCTTACGGGGAATATGGCGCGCCTGCTCGACTGCGTCGCCCCCGGCGGTGCGCTCGTTGTCGTGTTCATCCGCCTGAGCGCCCTGTTCAACAGCTCCTGCCGCAGCAAGATCACCATCACCACGCCGCTTCTTCAGCATCTGCCGATAGGCAGCGGCATAACAAATTCCATGGGCGCCGTCGAGTACCGCTTCGCTACCTTCTTTGTGCAGGCGATACTGATGCTGTGCGTGACGGTGCTGCTGCTCTACTTCTTCTTCACGCGCCGCCGCCTGCCGATGAAGGAGGGCTGCCCGCGCGACGGGAACGTCGCATGGATGTTCCTCACCTTCCACAGCGCGGTGGAGCTGCTTATGGACAGCACCCGCTACGACTCCAGCTTCATGCACTTCAACGCTTTCGTCAGCATCGTCCAGATCGTGAGCGCGGTCTGCATCCTTGCGGCGCTCATCCACTATTCGCGCCTTTCGCATAAGGTCAACGGCCGCTGCGGCTACCATGTGGCGATGTGGATCGGCTATGTGCTCACGCTCGCGGGAACCGGCGCGGCGGAATACCTTGTGCAGCGCTTCGGCAGCATGTATCCTTTCTGCTACACGGCCATGACCATAACCTGCACCATGATGGCCGTCATTGTGTACCTCATGTATAAGACAACCTGCGCTGAGCGCGAGGAGCCGGATTACGACTGATGAAAAAACCGTTTGTACTCATATCCGCCGCAGCGACGCTGATCCTTCTGATCGGCGCCGCTGCGCTGCTGATGGGATATATCCATACCCCGCCGCAGGCCAGAGCCGCGCAGACCTTTGACGCGGCGGACGAAGTCGGCGGCTTCGCCGCAGCGCTCGAAGAGCGGACGGCGGCCGAGGCAAAATATATACGAAAGCTCTATTCTATCCCTGAGGGCGAGATACCCCCACAGCCGAAAGCCGCCTGTTACGGCGTCACGACCGACCCGCAGGAGGTGCAGGCCGTCGTAGGCGCGGCAGCGGTTCTGCTCGACGGGCAGGAGACCATCTGGAACGCGGACATCGACTTTATGCCCGGCTCCGAGATGTGGTATTACATGGATGAAAGCATCCTCGTCATTGCATGGCAGGAGGCCATAGAGGGGCGCGGCTGCTCGTTCGTCGAGGTGAAGATCTCCGACGGCTCACAGCTCCGGCGCAAGGTCAGCGGCGAGTACGGCTCGCAGAGCGTGCAGACCGCGACGGTGCTGGCGGCCGAGGATAACGCCGTCATGGCTATCAGCGGAGATTTCTATCTCCTGCGCAGCAGCTACGGCATTGCCGTGTATGACGGAAACATTGAGCATTTCTATGACCGCGTGACCGACACCTGCTTCGTCACCGAGGGCGGAGACCTGCTCGTGCATCACTGCGGCGATTTCGCGGACGAAGCCGCCGCCCAGAAGTTTGTCGAAGATAACAATGTCGATTTCTCGCTGATTTTCGGCCCGATACTCGTCGAGAACGGCGAACTTCAGGAAATCAGCCCGTCCTATCCCGTCGGCGAGGTCGGCGACAAATATTCGCGCACTGCGATAGGCCAGCGCGGAGAGCTGCATTATCTTATGATGACCGTCTGCTATGAGCAGAATTATGGCACCTGCACCGCGGCAACCGAGGCGCGCTTTATGTATGACAAGGGCGTCGACGTCGCCTATGCGCTGGACGGCGGACATACCGCGACCATTACCATGGGCGGCAAGCCTTATAACCGCCCCGACTGGGGCGAGGAGAAGCAGATAAGCGACGTTATCTGCTTTGCCAGCGCGGAATATGACTGAATATGACTGAAAAAGTGACGTCGGCAAGAATTTTTCTTGCCGACGTCACTCAATCTGTCAAAAAAATGTGCAGCCAGCACAGATAAGAGAGCAGCGGGGGAGCTTGAGGGGGCAAGGCCCGCCTCAAATACAATAAACCGCCGTCCAAAAGTCTTGATGCATCAATGACTTTTGGAGCAAAGCAGCATTTTGATATTATCAAAATGCTCGGCGGATAAAGCTTGTCAAAAAAGTCTGTGTAAGACTTTTTTGACAAGCTGAAGTGACGTCGGCAAGAATTTTTCTTGCCGACGTCACTTTTTCGTGCTATACTCACTGCGCAAGCAAATAGGATCGGGATCTGTCTTGTTCATCGAAGACAGTTAACAGGGGAATGGGAGTGTGATTCTCCCGCGAGGCCGTCACTGTGAAGCGGAGCCGCAGGCTCCCGAAGTCAGAAAACCTGCCCGGATGGGGCGTAAAACTGCGCCCTGTGTCGTACAAAGAACCGCGGAACCCGGTCAAATTGTGGGCATCGCGGTGGCTTCGGCCGCTGCGCTGTTCTCTCTTTTTCTTTGTGCGATTTCCGAAATATGAAAGGAGAGGATAATATGTCCAAAAAAACAAGAAACATAATTATTGCCGTGGCCGTATTGCTTGTTCTGGTCATCGGCACATTCGTCGCGTACAAGAACCTCGCACCCCAGCCTGTCACCGGTGACAAGACCATCGTCTTCGAGGTGACTCATGTGGACGGTACGCAGAAGGACTTCACCATCAGTACGGATTCGGAGAATCTGCGCGGCGCTCTTGAGCAGGAGGGATTGATCTCCGGCGACGAGAGCGAGTACGGACTCTACGTAACGACCGTTGACGGTGAGACCGCGGACAGCAATCTCAACCAGTGGTGGTGCTTCACCAAGGACGGCGAGATGCTGATGACCGGCGTGGACGACACAATGATCGCTGACGGCGAGCATTATGAGACCTTCATCGACACATACTAAGCTGAACGCAAAGGATATCAGCGTCCTCGCATTGATGGGGGCGCTGATGTTCGCGTTTCAGGTCGCGCTGTCGGGGATACCGAACGTGCACATTACGGCGGTGCTGATAATCCTGACCGCCGTGTTTTTCGGCTGGCGCTGCATGTGTTCGATTGCGGTGTTCATAATGCTGGAGGGCTTCTTCTGGGGTTTCGCCATGTGGTGGTTCTGCTACTGGTATCTCTGGCCGATACTCGGCATCGCGGCGGTACTGATGCGGAAAAACGACTCGGCGCTCGTCTGGGCGATAGTCGCCGCGGTGCATGGGCTGATATTCGGTGCGCTGTGCTCGATACCGTATCTGTTCATCGGCGGCTGGACGATGGCGCTGTCATACTGGGTCAGCGGCATCCCGTTCGACCTTATCCACTGCGGCGGCAACTTCGTGATGACGCTGGTGCTGTATAAGCCGCTGAAAAAGGGCATGGAGTACGCCCTGAACGGCAAAGCCAAAAAACCGCTGCCGGAAGAGAATCCGGAAGCGTAAAAATATCCGCTCTGTTATCAGAGCGGATATTTGTTATTTGTTTTCGTTTTCGCCGCAGAAGCGGGCTTCGTCGTTCGACCAGCCGTGGTCAAGCAGCCAGTAGGAAAACTCGCCGACTTCCTCTTTGGCCTGACGCTCAAGCTTCAGCTTGGTCTCATATGCGCGCAGTTCGCCCACCGTGAACGGCAGGTCAAGCTCTGCCGCGATCGGCAGCAGCACCGCCTCCACCAGCGGCTCGCGCAGTTCGAGACTGCCGGGGTAATACTCCTCCGCCAGATGCACTCTTTCGCGCAGGGCTTCGTCATCATCGTACCGCGCGAAGAACTCTATGACGTTTTCCTTAGCCATATGCTCAGATGATGAACGGCTTGACGCTCTCCGGAGCCTTTTCAGGATCGGCGGAGCAGCTCAGGACGAACTCGATGTTCTCCTTCGCGGAGAACTTGTCCAGCCATGCGATGAACGCGGCGAAGGAATCCTCGGACTTGTCCTCAACAAGCTTGAAGAAATTGTCTATATAAAAATGGGTTATATCGTAGTTGCCGGCGTGCATACCGCAGATAAAGCCCTTGAAGAATTCATAAGTGCCGATGTCGTACGCAGATGCGTCTATGAGACGAGCCTGATAGGGAATGTCATAGGTGAGCTTGCGCTCCTTCTCTATGCACACAACGTCGCCGTCGCCGTTTGCGACTGCACCGCGGACAAGCTCCACCAGCTTTTTGGTCTTGCCGGAACCCTTCAGCCCCATGATGATCTTAACCAAGTTGATCACGCTCCATTTCTATGTTGGTGATTATACCATACCATTTTTGTAGGTGTTATGCAATAGTCAAAAAATGAATGGGAGGTAAATTTTCTTGCCGCGCGCCCCGCGGCGGAAAATCACGCTTGCGTTTTGGCGAAAATAATAGTAAAACTAAAGCGCCGGAATAAGCACAGACCGTGACGGAAAGGAGAACGCCCATGAGCAGACAGGAGGCAGTGGAGCAATATCTGGTAGCCCTCAAGGCCGGGCAGAAATGCCGCAAGGAATGTTTGATACAGGGGAAGTACCCCTATCCTCAGGTGCTTGACGAGATATTCGACGAGTCGATGGCCGCGGGCAGGGTGGAGCTTGGCACGATAAATATCCCGACCGAGCACATCGTCGGCACAAAGACCGGCGGCAGGCAGAACGCCTTCGCCGCAAACTTCATGCCACTGCTTGGCGACGGGACAGAATTTGCGCATAAGTGGATAAGCCTGTGCGAAGCAAACCTCAGCGACGAGGGCATCCGCGACCCGATACGCTGCTGTGAGTACATGGGGCGTTTCTACGTGCAGGAGGGGAACAAGCGCGTCAGCGTGCTGAAGAGCTTCGGCGCGCCGAGTATCCCCGCCGTCGTCACGCGGATAATCCCCGCGTGGTCGCAGGAGCGCGAGGTCAGGCTGTACTACGAATTCATGCGCTTTTATCAGCTCAGCCGCCTGTATATCCTCTCGTTCAGCCGCCTCGGCTCGTATGTCAAGCTTCAGGCGGCGCTCGGCTTCGACGCCGACCATATCTGGAGCGAGGCGGAGCGGCGCAGCTTTTCCGCCGCGTATTACGCGTTCCGTACAGCGCTTGAAAAATGCGAGGGCAGCCGCTTTCCGGAGACGATAGGGGACGCGCTGCTGATATTCCTGCAAGTGTTCAGCTTCGGCGAGCTAAAGGCCATGACGCAGACCGAGCTGGAGCGCTCCATTGCCGGCATCTGGCCGGAGGTGGAGGTGCAGGCCAGACCTGCGCCCATCGCGGTCAACACCGAGAGCAGCGTCGAGACGAAGGGCGTATGGACGAAGCTGGTGGACAGCATCCGCCTGCCGAGTCATCTGAACGTCGCGTTCGTGAACGAGCTGCCTCCGGAGAAGAGCGCGTGGATAATGTCGCATGACCGCGGGCGCGAATACCTCGAACGGCATATGCCTGACAAGGTCACGACGAAGGTGTATAACGCGGACACCGGGCACGACGCGGACTCGCTGCTGGACGCCGCTGCGGCGGACGGCGCGCAGGTCATATTTGCGACTACCCCAAGGCTCATATCCGCCTGCCGCAAGGCGGCGGTGAAGCATCCGAATATAAAGATTCTCAACTGCTCCATCTCGATGCCGTTTCCCGGCGTGAGGACGTATTATAGTCGCGTCTACGAGGGCAAATTCATCTCCGGCGCCGTTGCGGGCGCGATGACGAAAACCGGACGTATAGGCTACATCGCAAGCAGCCCCATCTACGGCGTCCCGGCGGGGATAAACGCCTTCGCGCTCGGCGCGCTGCTCACGAATCCCGATATAAAAATATGCCTGCGCTGGTCGAGCGTGTCGGAGGATCCGATAGGCGAGCTGAAGGCGCTGGGTGTTGACATGATCTCAAACCGCGACGTGCCGAGTCCGGAGCAGCCGCAGGACGCGTGGGGGCTGTGCCGGGTGGACGGCAGCGGCGCGCTGATCCCGATCGGCTCGCCGTTCTGGAACTGGGGCGAGATGTATGTGCATATAATCGAAAATATCCTCGGCGGCGGCTGGGACGAGCTGAGCTATAAGAACAGCGGCAAGGCCGTGAACTACTGGTGGGGCATGAGCAGCGGCGTCATCGACGTCCGCGTAACGGAGAACTGCCCGGACAGCATGGCGGAGCTTGTGGATATCCTCAAGCGCGGCATCTCATCGGGGCTTATCATGCCGTTCCACCGGAAGATAACCGCGCAGAGCGGCGCAGTGATAAACGACGGCACACGCTGGCTATCTGCGGATGAGATGCTGCATATGGATTGGCTGTGCAGCTGTGTGGAGGGGAGCATCCCCGGCTTCGATGAGCTGCTGCCGATGGCGCAGTCTCTCGTGCGGCTGCTGGGCGTGTACCGCGATTGGATAATCCCCGATAAGGGGGAGGTGCAGGTATGAAGCTGCTGCTGATATCCGACCATGAGAACAGCTTCCTCTGGGACTATTACGTGCGGGGGCGGCTGGACGGCATCGACCTCATCCTGTCCTGCGGGGACCTGAAGCCCGAATACCTGAGCTTCCTTGTGACGATGGGGCGCGCGCCGGTGCTGTATGTCTGCGGCAATCACGACGGGCGCTATGAAAGAACCCCGCCAGAGGGCTGTGACTGTATCGAGGACAAGCTCGTGACCGTGAAGGGTCTGCGCATCCTCGGCATGGGTGGCTGCCCGGTGTATAACCACGGGCCGCATCAGTACACTGAGCGGCAGATGGAACGCCGTCTGCGCAAGGTGGGGCGGCAGATCACCAAGGCAGGTGGCGTCGATATCCTGCTCAGTCACGCGCCCGCCGCGGGCTGGGGCGACGCGGACGACTTTGCGCACCGGGGCTTTGAGTGCTTCAACGATTTTCTGGACAAATACCAGCCGAAGTATCATGTTCATGGCCATGTACACATGAACTACGGTTCGAATATTCCCCGTACGCTCCAGTGCGGAGAAACCACTGTCATAAACGCGTGGGATAAGTATATTCTTGAAATTTGATTTGGGAAGCCTGAAAAATGAAAAAGATTGCGATAGTAACAGGCGGCAGCGGCGGCATTGGCCGCTGCGCTGCGGCCGCACTGCGTGACGCGGGCTGCACGGTATATGAGCTGTCCCGCCGCGAGAAGCCGGCGGACGGCATCGTACATATCACCGCCGACGTGACGGACGAGGCGCAGGTTCGCGCCGCGATAGACGAGGTCATCAGCCGCGAGGGGCGGATAGACATTCTTGTCAACAACGCCGGCTTCGGCATATCCGGCGCGGCGGAGCTGACCGACACGAAGAACTCACACGCCCAGCTTGAGCTGAATGTGTTCGGCACCGACAACGTCACCCGCGCGGTGCTGCCGCATATGCGCGCGCAGGGCGGCGGGCGCATTGTGTGCATGAGCAGCATCGCGGGCATTGTGCCGATCCCGTTCCAGCTCTGGTACTCCGTGAGCAAGGCCGCGATAATCGCCTACGTGCTGGCGCTCCAGAACGAGGTGAAGCCGTTCAACATAAGCGTCTGTGCGATAATGCCCGGTGACATCGCCTCCGGCTTTACCGACGCGCGCAAAAAGTCCGGCGCGGGGGACGACGTGTACGCCGGGCGCATCGAGCGCTCCGTCGCCGTCATGGAGCACGACGAGCGCACGGGCATGAGCGCGGAGTATGCGGGCAAATTCGTCGCAAAATACGCGCTGAAGAAGAGCTCGCGGCCGCTCGTCGCCATGGGCGCGGCCTACAAGGGCGCGGCGGTGCTGGTGAAGCTGCTGCCGCGGCAGACGTCGAACTGGCTCGTCGGCAAGATATACGCAAAATAAAATACCAATCCCGCCCGGAAGCTTCCGAGCGGGATTGGTTTATAGGCGCAAAATTACTTGTTGAGAATTTCCATGAACTCTTCGCCGGTGATGGTCTCGCGGCTATACAGGAAGTCGGCCAGCTCGTCGAGCTTGGCGCGATTCTCCTTGAGGATGCCGATGGCCTTTTCATGCTGGCGCGTGACAAGGTCGATGACCAGCGCGTCTATCTTCGCTTGAGTATCCGGCGAGCAGGCGAGGGACGTGTCGCCGCCGAGGTACTGGTTGTTCACGGTTTCGAGCGCTACCATGTCGAAATCCTTGCTCATGCCGTAGCGGGTCAGCATGGCGCGGGCAAGCTTCGTGGCCTGTTCGATATCGTTCGAGGCGCCGGTGGTGATGGAGCCGAACACGACCTCCTCCGCGGCGCGGCCGCCGGTGAGAGTGGCGATCTTGTTCTCCAGCTCCTCTTTGTTCATCAGGTAGTGGTTGCCCTCCTCGACCTGCATCGTGTAGCCCAGTGCGCCGGAGGTGCGGGGGATGATGGTGATCTTCTGCACGGGGGCGGAGTTGGTCTGCTTCGCGGCGACGAGCGCGTGGCCGATCTCGTGGTAAGCGACGATGCGCTTCTCGGCGTCGGTGAGGATGGAGTTCTTCTTCTGGTAGCCCGCGATGACGACCTCAATGCTCTCCTCAAGGTCAGACTGCGTGACGAACTTGCGCCCGTCGCGCACGGCGCGCAGAGCGGCCTCGTTGACGATATTCGCAAGCTCCGCGCCGGATGCGCCGGATGCCATGCGCGCGACGGTGTTGAAATCGACGTTCTCCGCGAGCTTGACTTTCTTCGCGTGAACCTTGAGTATTTCCTCGCGGCCCTTGAGGTCGGGCAGCTCGACGGGGACGCGCCGGTCGAAGCGGCCGGGGCGGGTCAGCGCCGGGTCGAGGGATTCGGGGCGGTTTGTAGCGGCGAGGATGATGACGCCGGAATTGTCGTCAAAGCCGTCCATTTCGGTGAGCAGCTGGTTGAGCGTCTGCTCGCGCTCGTCGTTGCCGCCGTACTGGCCGCCGCCGCTGCGCTTCTGGCCGATGGCGTCGATCTCGTCGATGAACACGATGCACGGCGCCTTCTCCTTGGCCTGATTGAACAGGTCGCGCACCTTGGACGCGCCCATGCCGACGAACATCTCGACGAATTCGGAGCCGGACATCGAGAAGAACGGGACGTTCGACTCGCCCGCGACGGCCTTTGCCAGCATGGTTTTACCGGTTCCCGGAGGGCCGACGAGCAGGATGCCCTTCGGCATCGACGCGCCGATCTCCTCATACTTGCTGGGGTCGTGCAGGTAGTTGACGATCTCCTGAAGGTTCTCCTTCGCCTCGTCCTCGCCCGCGACATCGGCAAAGCGGATGCCCTGCGTGGACTGGACGTAGATCTTGGCGTTAGACTTGCCCATGCCGAACATCATGGAGTTGCTGCCGCCGGCAGTGCTCATCATCTTTTTATACATGTACTGGCCGAGGCCGACGAAGATGACTATCGGCAGCACCCAAGTCAGCAGGAAGCTGAGAAACGGCGAGGTCTGCTCGATTATCTCCTGCGAGAACTCCGCGCCTGAGGCGTGCAGACGCTCGACAAGGCCGTCGTCGTCCATGCGGCCGGTCTTGTAGTAATTGCCGTCGTTGTCGGTAAAGACGATCTGGTTGGTCTCAATCTCGACCTCTTTGATGTTCTTCTCTTCGGTCATGGTCATAAAGGTGCCGTAGTCGACCTCCTTGACCTGCCGCTCGGCCATCCAAGGCACAGCGATGAAGTTGAACAGCAGCAGCACCATCAGGGCTATACTGTAATAGTACATCAACGGTTTTTTCGGGGGCTTTACCTCTTTCATATGCATCCTCCGTTTAAGAATATTTTTAAAGGATTATAGCGGGAAAGACTCCGAAAGTCAATGACTTCAGGCGCTTTGAGCGGGCAAACGCGCAAATTTTACAAACGCGTAAAAACTCCGCCGGGGCTGCACAGCTCCGGCGGAGAAAATTATATATCCGGTTATCCGATAGTTTCGTTTACGAAGTCAACAAGTCCCTCTTCAACCTCGTCGCGCAGCTCAAGCTCGTTGTGAATTTCGTGCCGGTAGCCGCTGTACGCCTTGACGCTGACCTTGTTGCCGCTCTCCGCAAGGAGGTTTGCCACATGGTACAGCCCCTCGCCGTAGTTGCCGCAGGGATCCTGATCGCCGGAGATGAGGTACACCGGCACCCCGGACGGCACCTTCTCCGCCCATTCCGGACTCTCGATGAAGTGGTACAGCTCGACGAGATCCCACACCAGCTCCAGCGTCGTGTCAAAGGTGTTGAACGGGTCTCCCGCGTGGTCGGAGACGATATCGGGGTTCACGGCGATCCAGTCCGCGGGGCCGTTCGGGTTTTCGATACGGTCGGTCATGCCGAGGAACACTTTCCCGAACCACTCGCCGGAGGGCTGATACGGGTCGGCGGCGACGGCGGCGCGGATGGCCGGGTCATTGTATTCTATCTCGCAGCCCTTGAACTGGCTTACCAGCCCGCAGAGCATGAGCCCGGCGATGTCATCGCCGTAGAGCGCGGCGTAGGCGCGGCCGAGCATCGAGCCCCAGCTGTGCCCGAATACGAAGAATGGGAGGTCGGGGTAGGCCATGCGCGCGATGTCGTGCAGGTATTTCTCATCCCGCAGATAGGTCATGTAGCCGCCGGAGTGCGGGTCGCCGAGGGTGCCGCCGTCGAAGCCGGTCTTGCCGTGGCCGATGTGGTCGTCGGCGTAGACGACGAAGCCCGCAGCCTGAAACTTGCTTATCATGTGCAGGTAGCGGCGCGAATGCTCGCCGAAGCCGTGAATGAGCTGTATCACGGCGCGTGGCTTGCCGAGCGGGGTGTACGCCCATGCCTTGATGGTGTCTCTGCCATTGGCGGACGGGAAGTTGATTTCTCGAATGGACATTGTTGTTCCTCCTTGTTGTGATGTTTTCCGGTTGATGTGAAACCATTATAACATAAGGAACATGAGGAATAAAGGCTTTTCTACGGAATAAGACCGCTGCGCGGATTACCCCAAGTACTCTACATATATGGAGGGGATAGTGAGAGAATCGCCGAGAACCGTGGTGTATGTGTAAAGACCGCCGTACGTGCCATAGAATGTGATTTTGTCGTCTTCAAGTATACGCGAGCCGCTCCCGTAGTTGTCAACGTATATATAAACTACATCGCCGTAGCTGCCGGATGTGGCGACCCTGTAAGTTGAATAATAGAGAGACGATGTGGCCTCATAGCAGACCTGAACGACTGTACCGGAGAATTTTACATATTCGTCCATATATGCGTCCGGAGTTCTAGACAAGTCCTTATACGATATGCTGCGGCAGTTCTCCTTGTACAGCTCCTTCAGCTCATCGTCGCTGAGGGTGAAGCTTTCCGTTTGAACGATTGCGCCGCACGCGGTGCAGAGTTTTACGCGTGTTCCGTCGGCATACTTCGTGGGCATTTCAGCGATTATCCAGTCACCCGGCGCGTGCGCCGCTTTGCTGATTTCGCGGCTGACTTCAGCTCCGCAAACAGTGCAGGTACCCGTTTCCTCGCCGCTTTCGGTGCATGTAGAAGCCTTTAAAGTGACCCATTCGTCTACCGTGTGCCCAAGGGGTTCCCCGTCTGTTTTGCCGCAGACGGAGCAGGTCTTCGCCTCCGTGCAGGTGGCGTCCGTCCAACTGTGACCGAGCGCTTTGCCGTCCGTCTCTCCGCAGCGGGAGCAGGTCGTCGGCGTTTCACAGTCCGCATCGACCCATTTATGACCGAGCGCGCTGCCCTGCGTGGCACCGCATCGGCGGCAGATGCCGGCTTCTGTGCATGTCGCTTCGCTGAAGTTATGCCCAAGGGCAGAGCCGTTAGTTTCGCCGCATTTGGTGCACGTGGCGGCAGTGGTGCATGTGGCGGGAGAAAAATTATGTTTTGCGCAGCATCCGCACATAATAACAGCGAGCACAAGGGCGAAGAAGATCGCGGCAGGTTTTTTCATATAATCCCTCTTTCTATAAATTTTGGAATCTATATGAAAAAAGCATAGTCGTTTTAACGACCATAGTCAAGATAAAGATCACCTTATAGAATTATTTTGGCAGGTGATTTTATGATTTCGTATGAACCGTTTTGGGAAACGCTGCGCGGGTCGAATAACTCGACGTATTCACTCATAAACAAGTATCATTTATCCAGCTCCACAATCGATAAGCTGCGGAAAAACAAGCCGCTGAATACAACCACGATAAATGATTTGTGCAGGATACTTGACTGCCCGGTAGAATCGATCATGGTGTATGTCCCGTCGGATAAGGATCAGGTATTATAAAAAAACAGCCCGAACCAAGCGGTTCGGGCTGTTTTGGTACGAAATTATCAGTCGGTCACGTAGGGCAGGAGGGCGATCTGACGCGCTCTCTTTATGGCCTCAGTGAGTTCACGCTGATGCATGGCGCAAACACCGGTAGTACGGCGAGGCAGGATCTTGCTGCGCTCGGACATATAGCGGCGGAGCTTTGCGGTGTCCTTATAGTCGATGGACGTTGCCTTATCGACGCAGAACTGGCAAACTTTTCTGCGCTTACGATTCTTGGGGTTGTTCTTATCGAAAGCCAAAGCTGTATCCTCCTATCAAAAATTTTAGAACGGCAGCTCGCCGTCGCCGTCGTCAAGCTCGGAAAATGCGGAGGGAGCGGAATTCACGCTTCTCGGCGCGTCGTATCCGGAGCTGGGGCGGCTGTAACTGTTGGAGTAGCTGTCGCTGCGGGAATCGCCGCTGTCGCGGCGCTTGCTCTCGCCGAAGTACATGTTGTCAACAACGACCTCCGCGCTGCGGCGCTTGCCGCCGTCACGGTCGGTCCAGTCGCGGATCTGCAGACGGCCGGAAACGACTGCCATGCTGCCCTTGGTGAAATACTTGTTGACAAATTCGGCGGTCTGACGCCATGCAACGCAGTCGATGAAATCGGTCTGCTTCTCTCCGCCGTCGCGGCCGCCGAAATCGCGGTCAACAGCGAGGGTGAAGGATGCCACAGGCGTCTGGGACTGGGTGTACCTGAGTTCGGGATCCCGTGTCAGGCGGCCCATAATAACAATGTGATTAAGCATCGATGCGCTCCTTACTCTGCACGCAGGGTGATCAGGCGACGCAGAATGCCGTCAGTGATACCGAGAATACGATCCAGCTCTGCCGGGAACTCAGCGCCGCTGGTGAACTTCATCAGCACATAGTAGCCCTCGGTGATATAGTTGATCTCATAAGCGAGCTTGCGCTTGCCCATTTCCTCCAACTCATCAAGGGTACCATTTGCTTCAACAAGTGCCTTGAACTTCTCAACAACAGCCGCGGTCTCTTCCTCGGTGAAGTTGGGATTGATGATGTACATTACTTCGTACTTTTCGCTTGCTTTTGCCATGGTTGCACCTCCTTCTGGTCTTTTGGCCCCCGCTCATACGGGAGCAAGGATAGCCCGCCCATACTGACAGGCCATATAATTATACCGAATTTTCCTGTTTTGTCAAGGATTTTTTGCGGATTTGAGGGAAAATTCCGCATCCTTGCGCAAAGCGGCGCGGGATGCTATATTATACACGAAAGAGGGTGCGGGGATGGACAAAAAGGTGACCGGATTTATCATACGGCGGGAGAGAATGCGGCGCGACTGGAGTCAGGACGGGCTGTGCCGCGGGATATGCGCGGCGTCGTACCTGTCGAAGATCGAGCAGGGGCGCGTCGAGGCATCGGAGGACATCCTGCGGCTTCTCTACGAGCGGCTTGAGCTGCCGTGGTACGGCGGTGAGTCTGCTATGAGCGGGCTGAGCGAGCGCCTTGACGAGCTGTACGAGCTTGCCTACTCCGGCGAATTTAAGGCTCTTAATGCCGCCGTCACCGCACTGCGCGAGGAAAAGCCGGAGCTGCTGCTGAGTCCTGCCGCGGCGGACATCTCCGTACTTTCGGAGATCGCAGCATGGCGCGGCGAGAGCGCGGATATTGACGAGGCAATGGAGCAGTATCTTGCGCCGCGCGGTCTTGCGCTGCTGAGGCTGATGCAGCATAGGGAAGCGGAGGCCGCCGCTATCTACCCCTCGGCGCTCTGCTCTTACTGGGCGGGCAACGTTCTGTATGAGAGCGGCGGGAGCTACACCGCCGCCGTCGAGAGCTTTCAGCGCGCCTATGCACTGGCAGCGGAGGAGGGGCGGGCGCGGCTTATGATGCTCAGTCAGACGCGCCTCGGAAACTGCTATGCAAACCTGCTCGACGTGGAGAACATGAACGCGCATTACCTCATTGCAAAGCGGCTTTGCAGGGCGCTGGATGCCCCGGCGCAGCTTGCAGACATCGAGTATAATCGCGCCGCGACCGCGCTTGAAACGGGTGATTTTGAGGGCGCGTACAAATACTTCTCCGCCGTAAGGGAGCCGAGACTGATGGATCTTCACAAGCTTGCGATATGCTGTGAAAAGCTCGGTCGGCGCGAGGAGGCGCTTGCCGCTCTGGACGCGGCCGAGGCGGCGGAGGAGACATATATCCCGGCAGAGCTTGCAGGGGCGATGCTCAGACTTGTGCGCTGCCGGCTCGAAAACCCCGACTATCTGCATGATGCCGATTACGGCGCGGCGCTGCTCGACTGCTTTGAGCGCTGCCGCCGGGAGCTTCCGATAGGCTACGCGGGCTTTCATCTTCCGTGGCTGCTCGAATGGTACACCGCAAACCGGCAATACAAGCTTGCGTATGAGCTTATGAACGAATTTCCTATAAAACTGAAAATATGACGATTAAACCCGTTTACTATAAGAAAACTTTCCCACAACAAGCGGGTTTATTATATCTTAACCTCGTGATAGCATATATGCGAGGTGAGGAGATTGAAAAAGATTCTGTGGACAAAAAACTTTACTCTTGTGACCGCGGCCAGCGCGCTTGGCGCGGTGGGCGGCATTGCGGGCGGCTTCGCGCTGTCGTTTCTGGTGTTCGACGAGACGGGCAGTACGCTGGCCTCGGCGCTGATCCTTGCGATTCAGCTCGTGCCGTTTTTCGTGCTGCCGCTGTTCCTTGCGCCGGTCATGGATCGCCTGCCGCGCAAACCCTTTCTGGTTGCGGGCGATCTGATAGACGGCGTACTCTACGCGCTGATGGGGCTGTACCTGCTGAAATTCGAGTTCTCCTACGCGGCGTATCTCGGCTATTCACTGCTGCTGGCCTGCCTTGAAAGCTTCGACGAGCTGGCCTTCCAGAGCATCTACCCGAAGCTAATCCCCGACGGCATGGAGCAGCAGGGCTACGCCGTGTCGACGACGCTGTATCCGATACTGCGCGTCCTGATGCTGCCGCTGGCGGGCGTTCTGCTCGACGCGGTGGGCGCGGCGTGGATCCTCATCGGGCAGGGCGGCCTGTCGCTGCTGGCAGCGCTCATCGAGAGCAACATTGACATCACCGAGCACCGGCGGGAAAGCGGGGAGAAGCTGTTCACCCTCCGCCAGTGGCGCGCGGACATAAAAGAAGCGGCAGAATACCTGAAAAACGACCGCGGTGTGACCGGGATATTCTCGTACATGGCCGTGACGAACGGCGTTTCGAGCGGCTATTCGTCGATACTCGTCGCGTTTTTCAGGACATTTCCGGGCTTTACGGCGGCAATGTACTCGCTTTTCTCCGTGTTTGAGTTTGCGGGGAGAACGCTCGGCGGCGCGGTGCAGTATAAGCTGCGGCTTGCCAAGGAGAAAAAATTTGGCTTTACCTTTATGGTGTACCAGATTTATGAGCTTATGGACATGTGCCTGCTGTGGCTGCCGTATCCGCTGATGCTTGCAAACCGGGCGATGGTCGGCTTCCTCGGCGCAAACAGCGCAACCATGCGTCAGGCGGCAATGCAAAGCTATATCCCCGAAAATCTGCGCGCAAGGCTCAACGCCTTTCAGAATATGCTCATCACGGCGGCAAGCGGAGTGTTTGCACTCGCTATCGGGGCGCTCGGCGAGGTGCTGGACTACCGGCTGTGCGTGACGATATGCGGGGCGACGGCGTTTATCGCGGCGTGGCTGCTGGTGTGGCGGCGGCGCGCGGATGTGCGGAAAATTTTTGAGAAGTGAAAAGCATAAATTTGGGGCGGCTCTGTTTACACGGAGCCGCCTTGAATGTTATTATATATTAAATATAACGGAATAACAGGAGGCTCGATATGATAAGCCTTTGCAATGACTGGGAATTCACACCCGAATGGACTGACGGCTTTGCGCGCGGCGACGGCGGCGCGGAGCGCGTATGCCTACCGCATAATCCGCATGAGCTGCCGCTACACTACTGCGGCCCGGAGGATTATGAGGCTGTCTGTGGCTACCGCCGGCGCCTGTTCATCACCAAGAGCAGCCGCGGCAAGCGACTGTTCCTGCAATTTGACGGCGCGGCGCATCACGCGTGGGTCTACGTCAACGGCGCGCTCGCCGCGGAGCACAGCTGCGGCTACACGGCGTTCAGGGTCGAGATAACGGAGCTTGTGGAGTACGGCGTGGAAAACCTCATCGCCGTGAAGCTCGACAGCCATGAGGATCCCGCACTGCCGCCGTTTGGCTTCGTGATAGATTACCTGACCTATTCGGGGCTTTACCGCGAGGCGTGGCTGGATATCCGGGACGAAAACTACATAGAGGACGTCTTCGTCCGTACCGAGGGCAGCACCGCCCGCATCAGCTACACCGTTTCCGGCGCGAACCGGAACGCGAAGCTGCGCATCCTCGACGGGGAGCGCCTGATGGCGGAAGCGGACAGCACGGGCGAGGTCTGCGTCATAGACGTGCCCGGCGCGGAGAAATGGGATATCGACAGCCCGAAGCTCTACACCTGCGAGGTCACGCTGGAGACGGGCGACGTGCAGCGCGTGAGCTTCGGCTTCCGTGACATCGAGTTTCGCGCAGATGGCTTTTATCTCAACGGCCGCCGCGTATTCATGCGCGGCCTGAACCGGCACCAGAGCTATCCGTACATGGGTTACGCCGCGCCCGAATCGCTTCAGCGCGAGGATGCGCGGATACTGAAGGAGGAGCTGTGCTGCAATGCTGTGCGCACCTCGCACTATCCGCAGAGCCAATATTTCATCGACGAGTGCGACAGGCTTGGCCTGCTGGTGTTCACGGAGCTGCCCGGCTGGCAGCATATCGGGGACGAAAAGTGGAAGGAACAGGCGTGTGAGAACCTGTGCGAGATGATATTGCAGTACCGCAATCATCCGAGCATCGTGCTCTGGGGGGTGAGAATAAACGAGAGCGTGGACGACGACGCGTTCTACGCGCGCACGAATGCTATTGCCCATGAGCTTGACCCCTCGCGGCCTACTTCGGGCGTACGCTATATTCAGAAAAGCAGCCTGCTTGAGGACGTGTATTCGTATAACGACTTCTCCCACACCGGCGATAACCCCGGCGTGAAGCCGAAAAAGACCGTCACGCCGGATATGAATAAGGCGCTGATCGTCTCGGAGCACAACGGGCACATGTTCCCCACCAAGAGCTATGACACGTGGCAGCGCCGTCAGGAGCATGCACTGCGCCATGCGCGCGTGCAGAACGACGCGGCGGCGGACGAAGAGCACGCGGGCTGCTTCGGCTGGTGCATGTTCGATTACCAGACGCACAAGGACTTCGGCTCCGGCGACAGGATATGCTATCACGGCGTGATGGACGCGTTCAGAAACCCCAAGACCGCCGCGGCGGTCTACGCAAGTCAGGGAGACGCGCGGCCGGTGCTGGAACTGGGCAGCACGATGGATATCGGCGATTACCCCGCTGGTCAGCCCGGCGCACTATACGCCTTCACGAACGCCGACGAGGTGCGGCTGTATAAAAACGGCGACTATGTCGCAAGCTTCGCGGCCAAGGGATGGAGCGGCCTTCCGCACGGCCCCGTGCTCATCGACGACACCATCGGCGAGCTTCTGGAGTCGAAGGAGGGCTTCACCGGCGCGAAGGAGCGTATGCTGCATAAGTGCCTTGTCTCGGCGGGAAAGTACGGCCTTGCGAATATGCCATTGGCGGACAAACTGCGTATGCTCGCCTGTATGCTGAGATATAAGCTCAGCTTTGACGACGGCGTGGCGCTGTACGGCAAATACGTCGGCAACTGGGGCGGCGCGGCGACGCAGTGGCGCTTCGAGGGCTGGAAGGACGGCGCGAAGACCTGCGAGCACACCTGCACTCCGGGCAAGCGGCTGCATCTGGAGGCCACGCCAAGCGCCCTGCACCTGACCGAACGGCAGAGCTGGGACGCGGCGGCGGTGCGCATAAGAATTGCCGACGAGCAGGGGAACACGGCAAGCTACGCCCAGCTCCCCGTGACGCTGAAGCTCAGCGGGGACGCGGAGCTTGTCGGCCCCGCGGTCATCACCGCCGAGGGCGGCATGTGCGGCACGTACGTGAAGACAGCCGGCAAGCGCGGCCATGCGCGGCTCGTGATATCCGCGCCGCAGACGGAGTCTGTGACGCTTGAATTTGAGATAGACAGGGAGAACAATATATGAAAGCAATAGTAACGGTCATAGGCAAGGACAGAGTCGGCATAATCGCGTCGGTCTGCGCGCTGATGGCGAGCCACAACGTCAACATTCTGGACATCAGCCAGACGATCATGCAGGAGTATTTCACGATGATAATGCTCGTGGACGTCTCGGCCTGCGAGGTGTCGTTCTCGGAGCTGGCGGATCAGCTTGAGCGCGCCGGGACGGAGCAGAGTCTCTCCATCCGCATCCAGCGCGAGGACATCTTCAACGCCATGCACAGGATTTGAGAGGTGCGCCGTGCTGAATCGCAATGACATTCTCGAAACCATAAACATGATAGATCAGCAGCACCTCGATATCCGTACCATAACGATGGGAATATCGCTGCTGTCCTGCGCGGATCCTGACCCGAAGGCCGCCTGCCGGAAGATATACGACAAGATCACGCGCTGCGCCGAAAAGCTTGTCACAACGGGCGAGGAGATAGAGCGGGAGTTCGGCATTCCGATAGTCAATAAGCGCATCTCCGTGACGCCGATGGCGCTTGTCGCCGCCGCGTCGGAGACGGAGGATTACGTCCCCTTCGCCGCCGCGCTCGACGCTGCCGCAAAGACCACGGGCGTGAACTTCATCGGCGGCTTCTCGGCACTGGTGCAGAAGGGTATGACCGAGGCGGACAGAAAGCTCATAGCCGCCATACCTGAAGCGCTGGCGACGACGGAGCTTGTCTGTTCGTCAGTGAACGTCGGCTCTACCAAGGCCGGGATAAACATGGATGCGGTCGCACTCATGGGACAGACCATCAAGCGCACAGCGGAGCTGACCGCCGCGCACGGCGGCTTCGGCTGTGCGAAGCTCGTCGTGTTCTGCAACGCCGTGGAAGATAACCCATTCATGGCGGGCGCGTTCCACGGAGTCGGAGAGCCGGAGAAGGTCATAAACGTCGGCGTGTCCGGGCCGGGCGTCGTGCATCACGCGCTCAAGGCCGTCAAGGGGCAACCGTTTGACGTCGTGGCAGAGACGGTGAAGAAAACGGCGTTCCGCATCACGCGCATGGGACAGCTCGTCGCGCAGGAGGCGAGCCGCCGGCTCGACACGCCCTTCGGCATCGTCGACCTGTCGCTCGCGCCGACGCCCGCCGTCGGCGACTCCGTCGCGCGCATCCTTGAGGAAATGGGGCTTGAGGTCTGCGGAACCCACGGCACAACCGCCGCGCTCGCGCTCCTGAACGATGCCGTGAAGAAGGGCGGCGTGATGGCGTCCTCGTCCGTCGGCGGCCTTTCCGGCGCGTTCATCCCCGTCAGCGAGGACGAGGGCATGATCGCCGCCGCGGCGTCCGGCGCGCTGACGATAGACAAGCTTGAAGCCATGACCTGCGTGTGCTCGGTCGGGCTTGACATGATTGCCGTCCCCGGCGACACGAGCGCCGAGACGATATCCGCGATTATCGCGGACGAGGCGGCGATAGGCATGGTCAACAGCAAGACCACCGCCGTGCGCCTTATCCCCGCGCCGGGCTGCAAGGTCGGCGACACGGTGGAGTTCGGCGGACTGCTCGGCTCCGCCCCGGTGCAGCGGGTGCACCCGTTTTCAAGTGCGGAATTCGTGGCTCGCGGCGGGCGGATACCCGCGCCGATGCAGAGCCTTAAAAACTGAAAATACAGGAGGGAACACATGAAGCTGGACTACATGATCGAGCTTGAGGGCGGCTTCCGGCTCCACGGCAGCGAGGAGCTTCGCCCCGGCTGCATACGGATAAAACCCGTGCTGCCTGAGGGCAGGGTAAAGGCTGTCACGGCGCGCGTGAATATCACGATGGCTGAGGACGAGCGCTTCTTCGTCAATGGCTACCAGACGTGGACGTATTGCCCGGAGCAGGGCAAGCACGGCTTTACGCGCGGCATGGGGAAGCTGCCAAAATTCGTCATCGACAAATTCGGCATAGACCGTTACGGCGACTATTTCTTCGTTGATTACCCGCAGACCCCCGGCGTCATGCACGGCGAGAGCTACTGCTATTTCCGCCGCGGCGGGAATTACCGGCTCATCGCGTCCCTCGATGAGCGCGCGGGCTATACCCTGCTTCGCTACGACAGCCGCTGCGGCGTACTGACCATATCGCGCGACTGCGCGGGTGTCCGTTGCGGCGGGGTGTTCCCGGCGCTGGAGCTTTACTATGCCGAGGGCGGCGAGGACGCGGTATTCGACGGCTGGTTTGCGGCGATGGGCGTGAAAAGCCGCGGCGCAAAACGGCTGTGCGGCTATTCGAGCTGGTATAACCGCTATCAGAATATCGACGCCGAGAGTATCACGGGCGATCTCACTGGCTGTGCGGAGCATATGCTGCCCGGCGACCTGTTCCAGATAGACGACGGCTGGGAGCCTGCCGCCGGCGACTGGCTGGAGACGGACGCGAAAAAGTTCCCGGACGGGCTTAAAGGCACGGTCGGGGACATCCATGGCCGCGGCTTTCTCGCGGGGCTGTGGCTTGCGCCCTTCGTGTGCCAGAAGGATTCAAAGATATTCCGTGAGCACCCGGACTGGCTCCTGCTGCATGACGGCAAGCCGTGGTACTGCGGCAGCAACTGGGGCGGCTTCTACGCGCTGGATATCGACAACGCGGAGTTCGTGCGCTATCTTGAGCAGACCTTCAGCCTTGTACTGAACGACTGGGGCTTCGACCTTGTGAAGCTCGATTTCCTCTATGCCGCCGCGCCATTCGGTGACGTGCGCGAGAGCCGCGCCGGACGCATGACACGCGCGATGGAGCTGCTCCGCCGCCTGTGCGGGGATAAGCTCATCCTTGGCTGCGGCGTACCGCTGATGCCGTCGTTCGGGCTTGTGGATTACTGCCGCATAAGCTGTGACGTCGGGCTTGACTGGGACAACAGCCTCATCATGCGCCACACGAACCGCGAACGCGTCTCGACCCGGCAGGCCATCGGCAACAGCATCTCGCGCCGCCAGCTCAATGGCCGCGCCTTCGGGAACGACCCGGACGTGTTCTTCCTCCGCGAGAGCAATATCCGCCTGAGCGAGACGGATAAATATAAGCTTGCGGTCGTCAACAGCCTGTTTGGCACACTGTTTCTGACCTCGGACAACATGGGCGAATACGGCGGCGAGGCCGCAGCGCTGTATGAGCGTCTGCGCACGCTCTCGGCGCGGGCGGAGAATATACGTGTTGACACCGATAACGGCCTTACCGTATACTACGACTTGGACGGCACCGAGCAGGTGCTGGAAATAGAATAATAAAACGGGGAGAAAAGATATGATAGGCACCGGACTGAAAAAGCTTGCCAATGAAAACGGCATGAAGGTTGCAAACGGCCTTGCCTATGGTACGTTCCACGGCTACTCCGCGGCGTTCTGGGACGGCAGCGGCACCAAGACCATGATGCTCAGCACAAGCATACAGGACGCGAACGCGAAGAGCGAATTTTTCTCGCGTCTCGGACAGGTGAATTATCAGAAGGAATACCGCGTCAGGGAACTGACCCCGATGGACGACGGCATCGTGGTGGTATTCAACGACACCGTCGGCACGCTGAAGAAGATGAACGAGTTTTTCGACTTCTTCTTCCCGATACTCGACGCCTGCGGCGCAACTAAGGCGGACGTCTGCTCCTGCTGCGGACAGCCCTTCGACGGCACGGAGAGCTGGCTGCTCCTCAACGACGTGCCCGTGAAGCTGCACAGAGCCTGCCGTGAGCGCATCGAGAGCGATACGCGCCGTGAAGAGGCCGCGGCGAAGGAGAACGTCACCGGCAATTACGGCGCGGGACTCCTCGGCGCGCTTCTCGGTGCGGTGGTCGGCGCGATCGTCTGGGCGCTGATATACATGCTTGGCCGCATCTCGGTCGTGGGCGGCCTGCTAATCGCGCTATTTTCCGTCAAGGGCTATGACCTCCTGCACGGCAAGCAGGGCAAGGGCAAGATCGTGATAGTGCTGATAATGTCGCTGCTGGGCGTCGTGCTCGGCACATTCGGCGGCGAGACAATAGCGCTTATCAAGGAGATCGCCGCCGGGACTCTGCCCGGCTTCGTATACGGCGACGCGCCGACTCTGGTTCTGGCGCTGTTCGTGAATGCGCCGGAATATCAGTCTGTCGTGCTGCGCAATCTCGGCATGGGTGTCCTGTTTGCGGCGGTTGGAATTTATTTCATCCTGAAGAAAACGCACAGAACCCTCAAGGGTCTGGTGATAAAGGAGCTGCCGTAATAATCCGGATAAGCGAAACGGAGCTGTCACAGCCGGTGACAGCTCCGTTTATATACATTTAAAGGAAATAAATACGGAAAAATATTGAAAAAGCCATAAAATGGAATTTTTAAAGCAATTTTAAAGCTTGACAAAGCATCACGATATGTTCTATATTCTAATAGGCCATAGCCTATCCGAAGGTTCGCCGGATAGAGCTGCGCCTATGCAAACCTCCGCAGTGTCGGAGGTTTATTGATTTTAAGGGACCGCAAAATCAACAAGGGCGGGATGCGGAGAACATTTGGCCTGACTGGGTACTTGGGTCTCAGACGGTTGCTGTCGGCTCCCGCGCGCGGCGTCGCGCGGGCACCGTACCGGAAAGCCGGTACGATAAGCCGAAAAGCTGGTCTTTACCTTACGGCTGCGCTTTTCTATTCTTATAGCTGGGAGGTTGATCGGCTTGAATATACAGAAGAACATTGCAGCGGCTATGCGGGCTGCGATGGAAGAAAGCCAGCTATCGTTGACCGAATTCTCCAAGGAGCTTGGCATAGGAAAGTCATCTTTGCAGGCGTATCTCAACTGCCAGCAGAATATGCGCTTGGATACCATAGAGCTGATAGCCGAGAGGATGGGTATAACTCCCGCCGAACTGGTATCCGGGATAAGCTCCGCCGACAAACCGCAGCCTCCCGGCAAAAATCTGCACCCACTGCTGGAGCCCATCGAGAAGGAGTTCCTAGCGGTGAATCAATTTCTGACCGCAATTTCCGACAGACTCTATAAGCTGGAAGCACAGCTCGAAGAAAAGGGGGAAAACGTTCCGCATGAGGACGAATGAGTTCGCCCGTGCGGGAGAAAATGTTCTGTCGATGTGAAATGAATACAGATTGTGAAGGCTATCGGCGCGTAATGCAGATAAGAAGCAAAAGGATGCTTTGCGCGTCATATTATGCGGTGTGCCCGCGGTGCGGCTGCTCGCTGGAGCGGGATTACACTGCGTTCTGCGACCGCTGTGGGCAGCGGCTCGGATGGAGTGAATATAAAAAAGCGCGTGTACTCGACACGTGAATCATTTTAGAAGCTTTAGATAATTTGAATTAACGGCCGGCTTATGGGCTGTGCCGGGTGTACGGATCAGAAATGACAAAAACGGCGGTGAAGCGCAAGCTTCGCCGCCGTTTATTCTTATAGTTAAAACTTGATGACCAGCCATGCGCACAGCGCGATCTGCGCTATGGCGATGAGCGGGAAGAACACAGCGAAGTACCAGTGGCGGGTCTTGTGATGGAACACGTACATGCCGAGAGTGCCGCCGATGCCGCCGCCGAGCAGCGTGAACAGAAACAGCGTTTTCTCCGGGATGCGCCGTGCGCCGCGCCGCGCTTTGCTTTTGTCTATGCCCATCAGCGCGAACGCGATTACGCTGAACGCCGCAAGCCATATGAGCAGAATTTTCAGAAGCTCACTCATTCAAGTTCTCCGAAATACCAGCCTGAAAGGCCGTTTGTTTTTATCAGGTATCCGCGGCTCGTGGTCTCCACGACACTGACGAGATCGCCGTGCTTGAGCGACGGGACGTAATCGGTGCAGTCGTTGCAGTCGGTGAACTCGCCGTCGGAAAAGAGATATTTTGTAAGAATATCCATCTCATACCCGGTGCGGACGTGGCGGCAGCGGGAGAATTCCTCGCCCCGCTCCAGCACCTGCACCCGGCTGTCGCCCCAACGGATGTAATACGAGCGCCCGCCCTCGGCCTGATCGCGGAGCACACGGCGCACGGGGAAGGGGTCGTAGTAGACATAGCCGAAGCTGTCGCTTCCGTCCCACGGAATTATCAGGGCGTTGAGCTGCCCGTCGTCCTTGAGCACACAGCCGCCATCGATACTGACGATATGGTGCTCGCGGTCAACTATCGGGTTCGCGCAGACTCTGTCCGTACCGTACAGCACGACCGGCCAGTGCCCGACGATGACCCATTTCTCAAAACTGCGGCCGGTGTTCATAAATGCGTCACAGCGCATCAGCTCCCCGGCGGTGTGCGCGGAGAGGGGCTTGTCGTCCCGCATAGCGGCGTGGGCGAAAACGTAGTTTTTCGTCTCGATGGCGTGCGGCAGGCGGGAGATAAACTTCCATTCCTCGGTGAAGCTGTTGAAAAGCTGCTTTTTGCACTCGGCCAGCCCCTCCAGCTCGAAGGGGTCGATACCGGCGGCGTTGCACATTTCCCACAGCAGGCCGCATTTCTTGTGCATCATGTAGTGCAGCAGGTGCTCGTCGGCCTCAGGCGGCATACGGAAAATGTCATCCCAGCCGTCGCAGTTGCCGCAGACCGTGTATACGTTTCCGGCTTCGCTCAGCTGCATGATGTATCTGAGCGTACCGAGGCTGTCCGGCCCTTTTTCGAGGAAGTCGCCGTCGATGATGAGAATATCGTCCGCGTCGAAGCGGATTTTTTTCAATAGACCTTTGAGATACGGCAGGTTTCCGTGAATGTCGGACACCGCGATGATGCGCCGCCCCGGCGGGAGACGCAGGCGCTTTATCCGCGCGGGCATGTCGAATTCAGACATTGCGGCCTCCGATCTTCTTCTCCATCAGAAGGAGCCTTCCGCTGCTGCCCGGCTCAGAGCTCAGTTCATCGAAGCCGTAGCGCCGATAGAACGCGAGCGCGGCGGCATTGTCGTCCGCGACGTGCAGCCGCAGGGCGCGGCGGCCAAGCGCCTCATAGTGCACTATCGCGCGGCCGAGGAGCTGTATCCCACAGCCGATACCGCGGTACTCCGGCGTGAGGTACAGAAGCGAGATCCAGCCGTAGCCAGCGTGTGCGCCGCGCTCGGTGTCGAGGTCGATAAGCCCGGCGGGCTTGTCCTTGTCGTAAATTTTTATCACAGCCGCGTGGTCGTGCTCATAGTGCCGCACCGCGGCGGCATAATACGGCTCCGCGGAGTAGCCGTTGAGATTCCCGTGCGCGGCGAGCCACGCGTCGGAGTAGCAGCGCTTGTAGTATCCCGCGTCCTCACGTGGATCGAAGCTCTCGCCGCGCATATCGGGCGTCTTCTGCCATGGCTTCATGCCGAGCGCGCTCAGGTGACTGACGTCGTTGATGAATACCGGGCTGAACGCGCCGCTTTCAAAGTGCAGCAGCGTTACGCCGGTGTTGCCGCATATGGGCAGGTGCTCTTTGTCGCCGAGACCGATGCCGAGGATCCGCGACAGCAGGCACAGAATGGTCACGCCGTGACTCACGACAACGACGCTCTTCCCGTCGTTCGCTTCCGCGATGCGGATAAGCTCCGCGTAGGCGCGCTGCCCGACCTCGGCGTAGGTCTCCGCGCCGGGCGCCTGCCACTTTTCGGGGTCGAAGATGAAATCGTGCATGGCCTCCGGCTGCTCGTAGGCCACGTCGCCGAAAAATCTGGCCTCCCACGAGCCGACATTTATCTCGCGCAGGGCGGGGCGCAGTTGCATGGGCAGGTCGTGATACCGCGTGATCGCGGAGGCGGTCAGGCGGGTGCGGTAGAGGTCGCTTGCGTACAGCGCATCGACATGCACCGTGCGGAAGCGCTCCGCCAGCGCGTCGATCTGCTTCAGGCCGAGCGCCGTCACGGAGCCGTCCCAGTGCCCCTGCATCATGCGGTAGAGGTTGCCCTCGGCCTGTGCGTGCCGAATAAGATAAATTTCCGTCATAACTGTGCCTCCAAAATCTTGACCATACGCGCGGAATAAAGTATAATAAAGTATTCTTAAGAAGTTCTCGCCTTATTATAGCGTGGATCGACGGAATAAACAAGTGTTTTAGTGGGAGAGATGGAGAGTATGATCAGAGCGGCGGCATTGGTTTCCGGCGATGGGTCGAAGCTTCAGGCAATACTGGATTCCATGTATTTTAAAGAGATACCGGATTTTGAGCTGGTAGCGGTCATTTCGCCGCAGAAGGACGCATATGCGATGAGCCGCGCCCTGAATGCGGGGGTTCCGGCCTACGTTGTCGATCCTGACCTGTTCCCGACGATGACGAGCCACAGCATGGCTGTTGCGAACAAGCTGCGGGACATGGACGTGGAGCTTGTCATTCTCGCGGGCTACGATCTGCCGCTGGGAGTGATACCGTATCAGTTCAAGAACCGCATCATCGGCACCTATCCCGCTATCTACCCCGCGTTTGAGGACGTCGAGGGCGATATTCACCGCGCCGTTCTGGAGCGCGGAGTGAAGGTCACGGGCGCGACGGCGTATTTCGCCGACGGCGACGGCCGCGTGGGAGGCATTATCCTGCAGAAGGCCGTTGAGGTTCTGCCCGACGACGACCCGGAAACGCTTCAGCGCCGCGTCATGGAGGAGGCGGAATGGAAGCTGCTGAGTCAGGCGGTGACGCTGTATTGCAGCGGGCGGCTCTCCGTCCACGGCAACCGCGTCGTGATATCCGAGGAAAAAGCAAAAGTGTAAGTTTTATCGGCCGGAGGAAGCTCCGACCGATTTTTTATGGCTTTTTCGCCGCCCGCCATGGTGAAGAAGGGCGAGCGAACAGAAACATAATTGGAATTTTTTAAGCCAGAAGAGCAGCGCTTCCGGCGATTTTTGCCATTTTTGGATATCCTTTGCTTTTCTTCTGCTGAAAAAATAAATTTTCAGCGCTTTCAATATTCGTCAGGGAGTATCGCGCTGATTTTTCGTTTCATCTTGATAATTGCAATACGCCCCCTTGCGATGTTATAATCTGCGTGTAAAGAAATTTAACAGCAGGTATAGGCGGGGAAGTCATATGGGCCCCGCGTCTCTACCGGGCAGCCCTTGAATTGCCCGACTACCGAGTTGAGTATAGTCACACACAGCCTGAAACAGCTGTGTGAGCTTTGCTTTTCGGTAGAGAGGTTTGCTCTCTGCCGTTTTTTATTTTCATTTTCAGGAGGAAAGCGATATGCGCGTAATCAAGACCAAGGACCGCTCAAAGCTGATTCAGGCAGCCATGGGCAAAATCCCCTGCGACCTCACGATAGGCAACGTGCAGTTTCTGAATGTAATAACAGGTGAAATATATCCGGCCAGTGTAGACATACTGGCCGGATTTGTTGTTTTAGTGCGCGAAGAAGGGCAGGAGCCCGTCCTCCCCGCAAAGAAATACTACGACGGCTGCGGCAGATATCTCATCCCCGGCTTCATCGACACGCATGTACATGTGGAAAGCACCATGATGATCCCCGAAAATCTCTCCCGCGCCATCCTCCCATGGGGCACCACCACGATCTGCACAGACCCCCACGAGATAGGCAACGTTATGGGCGTTGAAGGCGTAGAGTTCATGCTTGACAACGCAAAAAAATCTAAGCTCCGCCAGTACGTTCTCGCCCCATCCTGCGTGCCGTCCGTCCCCGGCCTTGAAAACGCCGGCGCGGAGTTCGGCGCGGCCGAGATCGGCAGACTGCTCGACATGGATAATGTCGTCGGTATTGCCGAGATAATGGACTATGTCGGCGTCATCAACGACACCGAGCGTATGCACTCCATAATCGAGGAGGGCGTCAAGCGCGGAATGTTCCTGCAGGGGCATGCACCCTACTGCACCGGTAAGGAGCTCGCGGCATATCTGATCGGAGGCCCCGTATCCGACCACGAGAGCGTCTCCGAGGACGAGGTCCGCGCAAAGCTCAGAGCCGGTATGCACATCAACCTCCGCGCAAGCTCTCTTATAGACAGCCTGTCGTTCCTCGTCGACGGCTGTAAGGACATGCCGTGGCGCGATTTCGTATCCGTCTGCACCGACGATGTGCACGCAAAGGATCTGCTGACCGTCGGACATATCAACAAGGTCGTCGGCAAGGCGATCGCTGCCGGTCTCGACGGGAAAGAGGTCATAAAGCTTGCTACGCTGAACGCCGCACGTGAATACGGCTTTGCGGATCTCGGCGCGATCGCGCCGGGCTATATCGCCGATATCCAGCTTGTCGATGCGCTGGACGGCAGCCGCCCCAAGGCCGTATTCGTCGAAGGCGAGTTGGTCGCCGAGGACGGAAAGTATCTCGGCAGCGACAGCATGGGCGAGGCTTACGACCTTCCCAACACTGTCAATATCCCGCAGCTCAGCGGCTCCGACTCCTTCAGGCTGCGCGTACCCGAAGGGTACAGCGGCAGCACCGTGACCGTGAACGTTATGACTCCCGTCCCCGGCAGCCGCATACTGCGCCATGTGGTGCCCACCGAGCTTCCCGTGAAAGACGGTGCCGTGGATATCAGCGGCGACGCGTCGCTATGCTTTGTATGCTGTGCCAACCGCTACGGCCTCGGCAGCAAGACCATCGCCGTGTACAGGAATTTTGGCCTGCTCACCGGCGCGCTTGCCTCGACCATTTCTCACGACAGCCACAACCTCACCGTGTGCTACCGCAGCGCGGACGACGCGTGGCTGGCCGCGGAAACGCTCAGAAACTGCGGAGGCGGCGTGTGCGCGGCAAACAACGGCAGCGAAACGCACATTGAGCTTCCTGCGGCAGGGCTGATGAGTCAGAAGCCCTGCGCCGAGGTCGCGCAGGATATTGCGGAGGTTCAGAAGGCGGTCGACGTCATAAGCGGCGGCGCACTCACACTGCTCGCCAGTGCGATCATCGCTCTGCCTGTTCTTCCCAGCGTTGTTATCACAGATATGGGGCTTGTGGATGGAACTACCCAGTCCTTTGTCCCCGTATTTGCAGATATGTAAGCAGAAATCAAACCAGAAAGAGAAAAGGAGAAGATCATGGAGAGACTTTTCAAGCTCAGCCAGCGCGGTACCGATGTTAAAACAGAGGTTATTGCCGGCCTTACGACCTTTATGACCATGGCATACGTTTTGGCGGTACAGCCCGCGGCTATCTGCGGAGGCGATGCGGCGGTCGTTGATGTCAACGGCGTCGTCATCAGCAAATCTGCAATAATGATAAGCTGCGCCCTCGTTTCCGGCCTTATCACTATGCTCATGGCATTCTACACCAACCTTCCCTTCGCACTGTCCACCGGTATGGGCTCCAATTTCATCCTCGGCGCAATGATCCAGTCGCAGGCGATCAGCTTCGGTTCCGCGATGCTGATAACCCTCGTATCCGGCATCATTTTCGTCGCTCTTACCGTGTTCGGACTCCGTGATCTGATCGTCCGCGTCATTCCGAAAAACCTCAAGATCGCGATATCCGCTTCCATCGGCTTCTTCATTGCATATCTCGGCTTCAAAAACTCCGGCATCGGCAGCTTCGCCAATGGCATTGCGCTCGGCGACATCACCGACCCCGCGGTTCTCCTCTCCATCGGCGGCCTACTCCTCATGATCGTTCTCAACGCTCTCAACGTCAAGGGCGCGATACTCATCAGCATCCTCGCTATCACTCTCATCGGCATCCCCTGCGGCGTGACCCACATCTCCGGCGTCGCCGCCGTCCCCGATTTCTCCGATCTCAGCAACGTCATGCTCAATTTTGACCTCAGCAACGTGTTCACCGCAAGCGGTCTTATCCTTGTTTTCGTCTGCTTCTTCGGCGACTTCTTCTCCACCCTCGGCACCGTTCTGGCCGTCGCGGGCCGCGCAAACATGCTTGACGAAAACGGCAACCTCCCCGGCATTGAGCGCCCCTTCCTCGTTGATGCCATAGGCACTTGTGTCGGCGCTCTCACCGGCAACACCACCGTCACCACCTATGTTGAGTCTACCTCCGGCGTCGAAGCCGGCGGCCGCAGCGGTCTGACCTCCCTTGTCACGGGCGTCATGTTCCTCCTTACCGTGTTTCTCGCTCCCCTGTTCGTCGCCATCCCCTACTGCGCGACCGGCCCCGCGCTCATATACGTCGGCTTCCTCATGCTCAAGGGCTTTGTAGATATCGACTTCTCCAGCTTCGACGAGTGCATAGCTCCCTGCGTCATGCTCATGTTCACCGCCTTCACCGGCAGCATAACGAACGGTCTCGGCGCGGGCATAATCGTCCACGTCCTTGTCAAGCTCGTCAAGGGCCGCGCCAAAGACGTCCACCCCATCATGTATGTGCTCTGCGCCCTCATGGTGCTGTACTTCATCGTCGGCTGAATGACGCGTTCCCGGCCACGCCCTTTTGGACAAGGCCGGGAACGGCTTTTTGCTCCGGCATAAAAATTTTCCGCACGTTTCCGTCAATTTTGTACGTCCGCTCAATATACATTGCAGATGAATAATATTCGCGTTGCAGCTTGCACATAACTATTTTGTTTATGCATGCATAGCATTACATTTATTCATGGATGACCCTCTTGACAAATGAGAAACACGGTCGTACAATCATGCCATTCTTGAAAGAAGGAGCGAGCAGCACATGTTTAACGTCCGTTTTGACAGCATGATGATGGGTATGATGCGCATGATGAGCATGTGCATGATGATGTGCGCCAAAAATTGCTCGCTTGCTTCATAAACCTGTCGATCCGATGCGGAGAATGTATTCACAACAGGCCTGAAAGCAACGAGCTTTCGGGTCTGTTTTATTTTTGGAGTGTTGATATGATAGAACTGAAGAATCTCAGCAAGGTCTATAAAACATCGGAGAAAGAGATTGTCGCGCTTGACGGCATAAACCTCACAATTCAGGACGGCGAGATATTCGGCATCATCGGTCTCAGCGGCGCAGGAAAGAGCACCTTGGTGCGCTGCATAAACCTCCTCGAACGCCCGACCGGCGGCGAGGTGATAATCGACGGCAAGAGCCTCACGGAGCTGCCCCGCAGGGAGCTTCTGAAGCTCCGCCAGCAGATCGGCATGATATTCCAAGGCTTCAACCTTCTGGAGCAGCGCAATGTTATAAAGAACATCTGCTTCCCGCTGGAGCTTGCGGGAGTCAAGAAGGAGGACGCGCAGGCGCGCGCTCTGGAGCTTCTGAAGCTGGTCGGACTTGAGGACAGGGCGTCCTCCTATCCGTCCCAGCTCTCCGGCGGACAGAAGCAGCGCGTGGCAATCGCGAGAGCGCTCGCGACGAAGCCGAAATACCTCCTCTGCGACGAGGCGACCTCCGCGCTTGACCCGAACACCACCCGCCAGATACTCGACCTGCTGAAGGAGATAAACGAGAAGCTCGGCGTCACGATAGTCGTCATCACCCACGAGATGCGTGTCATCGACAGGATATGCGACAGCGTCGCGGTCATAGATTCCAGCCATATCGCCGAGGTCGGCAAGGTCAGTGCGGTGTTCTCGAACCCGCAGTCGCAGATCGCGCGCGATCTGATAGTCCCGAAGGACAGCACCGTCATCAGCACTGCCGGCGGCCGCCGCATAAGGCTCATCTTTGACGGCAAGGACAAGACCAACGACCCGCTGATCTCCCGAATGGTTCTGGAGTGCGGCGCACCGGTCAACATCCTGTTCGCGGATACAAGGATTTTTGAAGGCGTCCTTCATGGACACATGGTCATAGAGCTTCCGAACGACAAGAGGGAAGCGGACAAAATAATCACATGGCTGTCCGGCAGCAGTGTGAACTGGAAGGAGGAGATATAAGCGATGTTTTCTGAAATGTTTTATAAGCTGTGGAACAATGGTCTCATACAGCTTGGAATATGGGAAACCGTATATATGACCCTCATCTCCTCCGCGTTTGCCTATCTGATAGGTCTGCCCCTCGGCGTGATACTGAACGTCACCGATAAGAAGGGCATCGCCCCGCACCCGAAGCTCAACAGCGTACTCGGCTTCGTGGTCAACTTCTTCCGCAGCATTCCGTTCATCATCCTGATGGTCGCGATGCTTCCGGTAGCAAAATTCCTTGTCGGCACGATGATCGGCAACAAGGCCGTTATCGTGATGCTGATAGTCGCCGCCGCGCCGTACGTCGCGCGCATGGTGGAAAGCTCTCTCAACGAGGTGAACGTCGGCGTTATCGAAGCGGCGCAGTCGATGGGTGCGAGCAACTTTGAGATAATCTGCAAGGTGCTTGTACCGGAGGCAAAGCCCGCGCTTATAACCGGCGCCGCCATCTCCGTCGTCACCATCCTGGGCTACTCCGCCATGGCCGCCACGATCGGCGGCACCGGCCTCGGCCAGATCGCAATAATCTACGGCCATCAGCGCAGCAACGACGATATAACGTGGATCTGCGTGTTTCTGATATGGATCATCGTTCAGGTGATTCAGGAGCTTGGCCGGTATATAGCAGTCAAGACCGACAAGAGAATCAACAAGTAATCCATCATTTTTATATAAATAAGGCACTTGGCCGAAATATTTTCTGAAAAGGAGAAAAACAAAATGAAGAAGACTCTTACCATCATCCTCGCACTCGTACTCGCACTCGGCGTTCTCGCCGGATGCGGCAGCAGCGCAAACACCCCCTCCGCCTCTGAGGCACCCGCAACCGAGGCTCCCGCAGACGCGTCCGAAGCTCCCGCTGCCCTGACCCCGCTGGTCGTCGGCGCAAGCTCCACCCCCCACGCCGAGATCCTTGAGTCCGTCAAGGACGTTCTTGCTGCCGAGGGCTACGACCTTCAGGTCGTCGTTTACGATGATTACGTCCTGCCCAACACCGCTCTTGCAGACGGCGAGCTTGACGCAAACTACTTCCAGCACACCCCCTACCTTAACAGCTTCAACGCTTCCAACGGCACTGACCTCGTCTCCGCTGCAAAGATCCACTATGAGCCGTTCGGCATCTACGGCAACGGCGTGAGCGATCTCTCCGAGCTTCAGCCCGGCGCAACCATCATCATCCCCGCTGACGACTCCAACGAGACCCGCGCACTTCTCCTCCTCCAGCAGGAAGGCCTCATAAAGCTCCCCGATGACGCAAGCGCCGAGAAGGGCGTCAACCACCTCGACATCGTTGACGACGGCGGCTACAATATCACTCCCGTTCAGGCCGATACCGTTCCCTCCGTCCTCGCCAACAGCGACGCCGGCACCATCGCAGTCATCAACGGCAACTACGCGCTTCAGGCCGGCCTGAAGGTCGCTGACGCTCTCGCAATCGAGGACGCTTCCGGCGACGCGGCTCAGACCTACGCGAACATCATCGCCGTCCGCGCGGGCGACGAGACCAGCGAAAAGACCCTTGCTCTCGTCAAGGCTCTCCAGTCCGACGCTGTCAAGACCTTCATCGCCGACAGCTACAACGGCGCGGTCGTCGCAATATTCTAAGCTTCCGAAATACATCTATCCTCTTTCGATAAATGCACCCCGTCTTTTACAAGTGTGCTCATAAGACAGTAATTCTAAAAATTACGATTATGGCATCTGTCAGGCGGGA